>Ga0208739_1000419_pt1 | contig 12861 bp, 21 predicted proteins | sample CryBogCBE27Jul09_FD_184566 | JGI IMG/M metagenome (GOLD analysis project Ga0208739, IMG submission 184566) | Freshwater microbial communities from Crystal Bog, Wisconsin, USA - CBE27Jul09 (SPAdes) (version 2) | ecosystem: Environmental > Aquatic > Freshwater > Lake | place: Crystal Bog... | reverse complement strand
GTTGATAACCTTGAGTGTCTTTGAATCAATAGCTACGTCTACTTGAGCAAGACGGCTGTTGCTTGCACCAGTACGGATGTTACCTGTTTCAAAATCATCTGAAACTTGGTATGTACGGTTTGTGAGCAAGTTAGCAGCAAATGCGCCATCGCCAACTGCTGTTGGGATAAAGTCAGCTACTGGTACTTCGTAGAATTTCTGCTCTGAGATTTGCTTCTTGATGTAGGTTAATGTGTCGGTAACGATCTGATAACCTGTTGCGCTTTCAGCGGTATCGCCAGCAGCGTTCAAGCGAAGATCTAAACCGTTTTCACGAAGACCGTTTGAGAAGATTGAGCGGTTATTGGTATTCTTAAGGAAAACAGGCTCTTTGATAGCGCGTCCCTGAGAATCATAACCTGTTGTTTGGAAAAATACTGATTTCATGGTTAAAAATTCCTTTGTTAATTATTAGACTGCGCCGTTAAGAGATGGAGCAATGTCAACACGGATTAATTGGCCTGCGCCAGTTGCTGTGTCAACTGCTACACCTGTAACATATTGAGTTGAAGCAGAAGATACTGTAGCAACGGTTGGGTCATTGCCTGTAGTAGCAGCTGTACTTGTAACTTTAGCACCACGGGTAACCGCAGCAGAAGTTTCAAGGAATGTATAGCTACCAGCAGTTGCGACTTCAACAACATCACCTGGGCTGTAAAGATTTTTACGAAGGTTATATACGACTGTACCGAATACTGGACCGTCTGTTGGGCCAGAAGTAGCGTCGATTAATAGACCTGCAGAAGTACCAGTAATTAACTTAACTGCAGAGCCGTTCTGGAGAACAGCAGATGAGCTTGGGTTAAATTGAGCTGATACTACGGATGGATTTGGAATCATGCTCACCTGACCCAACATTGGTGTCTGGGCGAACTGATTTTGATTTAATGTGTACTGTGACATAATATTAGTTGGATTTCAGATTAGCTTTTGCTAGTTACGGCAGGCGAAGAACCGTAGCGGTTTTGGCCCGCGTTGACTCTATCGATTAATGAACCAGCAGATTTAATGGAGGAGGAAAGTTCGATACCCGAGTTATTGCGGGCTGAATTTAGTTTTAAGAAGAAGTCCACACCTTTTGGAGCTTCTGGAACTATAGCTGCAGGAGCAGCAACTGGAGCAGCTTCTACAGCAGCAGGAGCAGCATTATCGCGATTCATAGCATCAATTTGCTTTTCGCGTTTGTGCTCTTCTTGATCTGCTGGATCAGGCTCACCTTTATCATCAGTTGCTACTTTGCCCATTTCAGGCTGAGTATTTTTGTGCATTGATGCTTCATGTTTATGAATGCCTTTCATAGCAGCTTCATGTACCATGTGTGTAGCAACATTAGCTTCGTGCTTCATAGCACCAGCTTCTGCATGATGAGGATGACCTGCTTCGTGCTTCATAGCATGAGCATGATCTGAACCAGAAGCACAAGATGCTGCATAAGAACGATAGCAGTTTACGAGTTCGTGCATACGAACGCGCTTGCCATCAACTTCTACTTCATCATCTGCGGATGCTTCAAACACTTGACCCTTTTGGGTCTTCCATACAGACATAAGATCATTAAGACGAACCGACTTACCATCGACGTCTACTAATGTCTCGCCTGGAATTTCCTGTACCTTTTCTTGTTTATCCTCGACACCGTTTAGACGGTCGGCGAGTTTTTGGAATAATTTAAACATATTAGTAGTTGAGTTAGAAACGAATGAATTTAATCGAAACACAGCATCTTCGTACCGAGGTTTCTCCACGATGGCTAAGTGCTGAAATTTAAGACCTGTGATTTCACGTTCATAGCGAATGCCATGATACACGCCACCTGGGCCAAAAGAGGTAACTTCATATGCGCATGAAGGGCGTTTGCCTGCTCTCATCTTTGATTTAGCAGCGTCTGTATCTACAGTTCCTTTGCAGTAATACCAGCCATCTTCAGGATTGTAGGATACTGATTCGATGATACCGTTTTCTACGGTATGACGATCAACCTTACTTACATCGACATGTCCGATAGTAAGAGGATTTCCAATAGCAGTATCTAAGCATTTATCGATTGTCTCTTTTCTTAAAAGTTCAATTCCGCCATTGACCATGTCTTTATATGACACAATACCAGGCTCGATAAATTTAGATTTAAATTTAGTACCGCCAGAAAAATTAAAACGGTCCGTATCAATGATACGGAGATATGTAGGTGCTTCCAATACTTCACTCATAATAATTTAGGATTGGGATCGCGACGCAACGGCAGTTATAGTCTTCGCCTGGGTTCGCCCTGCGACCACGCGCCGTGTCGACGATTGGTGGCGAGCTCCACGAGAAGACCCTTTTGTTGAGTTCTTGATGGTCTTCACGGACGAGCGCATCGTTGGACGTACTCCAGATATACTCGGTACTTCCAATTTCTTTGTATCGTTCTTCTCTATACTTTGAGACTGCAAGACTGGTTTCTTGTTCAGCAATAAATCTTGCTTTTCGCTTGGCAATTCCGTACTCGGCTTCGAGTATTTTTTGAAGCCTATCAGCACGGCCACCTGCGAAAAGATTTTGTTGAACTTTAGCACGGAGTTCTTGAGTTAATTCGATTGAAAAGTTTTTAATTTCGAGATCCGTAGCTAATGTTAATTTTTCCCGCATTGCCTTTGCAATCCCTGGAGTTATTTCAGGTTCAACGGTAATTCCCTCAACATCAGCCACTGACTCTGAAAACTGCTTTTGAAGGTCGGAACTTATTTTGTCAACGGATTTTACAAGATCAATGCCTGTTGGTGCAGCCAGTAAGTTGGCCTGCATGTCTTGTAGCGTCTTAATTAAGGTTTTATGGATGTCTTCGGACTTTTGTTTAGACGCTGCAATAAGCTGTCTTATGTCAAGCGGGACTAAAGCTTGTTCCAATTTAAAGGTATCGCCTGACTTTGAAGCTCCGATACTGCGTAATTCCTTACTAATTGCAGCATTAAACTTGCCGTAAAACGTACCATCCGCATACCAAACCCTGCCTGTTCGGAGTGCTTCCCTTAACGCCATTTCGTCATTTTCGCGCACATTTAGCCCCTCTTCCCTTGCTTCTTCAAACAGAGGGTCAAATATGACTTCCTTTAAATATTCCAGTAAGTCACGTTCAATAAGATCAGTATACTGATCCTTGTGAATAATCGGGGATAAAGTTTGTTTCACTTCTCATTTTTCCCAGACTTTTTTTCCTCTGGTCCCGCGGGCTTACTTGCTTCAATCATATCCATTGGATCGACATCGCGAATACCTTCAGATACTTCGGTGTCGATTGGTAATAAGTCTTCTCTTTGGAGTAGAGTTGAGGCTTCTTTACCTGTGATAAGACGTTGCTTGAACTGCTCTAGGATTCGATTCTGTACAGAAGTCTTGACTTGTTCTTCCTGTACTCCGTCAAGTACCTTAAGCGGTTTCCACTTAATTGTATACTCGGGGATAAAACCAAAAAGTTGCATCATGCGAAGATCAATGATCTCCGTTAGTACAGGTTGAGCGTCTTGACGTATTTGCTCAACAATCGCGTTGTAGTTTTCTAACGCATCTTGACCGCCACCGAATCCTGTGGCCGATTCACCGAATAGCTTATTCATCGGTATCTTTAAGGCCGATGATAAGTTTAATCTGATTTGTTGCCAAATCTCAGCTAAACCACCCCAAGTTAGCTGCTTTTGCATATAATCATCTTCAACGTCCATTGCCAGTCCATGTTGGAAGTTTTTCATCTGGTTGGACAATTGAACTCTTTGCTGAACATTCGACGTACCTTCAGGGGTTAACAGGGCATCATTGAAGCCTTGGATTTTGAAGACGTCTATTTTTGCTTCATCGAGTAACTCGAATATTAAATTCTCGAATTTTATGAATGAATTGATTGGACGGATACAACGCTCAATTTCACTCATTCCCCAGCCTTGTAAGCGCAGGCGGATATACGAAGGTGCTTCCACCCCCAAAACTTTTATCACGCGCGAATAATGGAGCGGTATTCCGTAAAAATTAAACGGTGTCGGATTTCGCTCATCGAAGATATTCGTTTGTGATAAAATCAGTTCCCAACGATCAGCAGCAATAAACTCTAAAGGCGAGTCTTGCTTTATTTTTTCTACATCGAGGGGTTCTCTAAAATCTTGATCCGTGTTTACAACGAGTCCTGCGCCACCATATAGGCGACTCCAGTTTAAAACATCCATTGCAACACGAATATCCGATATGCCTCTATGAATCGCAGCATTCGGATTAATTGGACGCTTAAATTGTTCTCCGCGACCGCGAGATTTTTTAAGCGTATTCATAAGGAGTTGTAACTCCTCGTGATCTAATTCATTGGATGTAACTTCAATTCCACCACGAAACGCATCTTCTACTGGCTGCTTTACTACGGTTTGAATCAAACCGATACTCATGTAAGAGTACGAAAGTAAAATACGATTGAGTGTTAGGGGCGTGTAGCTACTACCCTCAGATAATGTGAAGGGATATGCTATCGTCTGAGTGGCGGTCGGATCACCAACGAATAACCCGTTAAGGAACTCGTTCAGACTGTTGTTACGCTGGGTAGATTGCGACATCTGTAATGTCTCTCTTGACCTTATGGTTTTTTGTTTCAAGCATAAAAGCATGATCTCCCCACGAAGACCGCGTGATCCTAAATGTATCCTCATCGGCATGGCTATTGGTAATGGAACTACTCGCTGGGAAACCAGTCTAGCTCTTATCAGTTTACTTGTAAGTGGGTTAACCGAGTACGAATTTGCTATTGTACCCATGGGGGGCTGCGATATTGCCCATGCCCGCAACTTACTTATCCATGCATGGCATACTCAGTACACGCACTGCGGTAAGCTCCTTTTCATCGATTCAGATGTAAAGTTCACCGCAGACGACATTTTTAAGATAATCTCTAAAGAACTCGATATTGTCGGGGGTCTTTACCCATTAAGTGGTAACGGGCTACGCTGGTCGTATAACGGCTGGTCTCGCTGGTCACCTAAATACCCAGAACTTTGGGAAGTCCAAGAACTATGCACAGGCTTTATGTGCATCTCATGGAACGTAATTGAGCATATGCTTGAGCACTGCTACTGGGTTAAGCCGTTTGTTGTCGAAGACTGGCAATACAGAGGGGAAACCGCTTACGAGTTTTTCTGGATGGGTGTACACGAAGGTCGCAGATTCTCAGAAGATTTCTATTTCTCCATGCGCGCACGCGAGGCGGGATTCGATATTTACGTTGATCCACAAGTTCAGCTTGACCATATCAAAACTGTGGGGTTATTAAGCTTCATACTTCCTGATGGTAAGACAAAACTTACGCTTCAGGAGATGAAGCCAAATAGTTGAGGGAGCAGGATTGGATACCTACCGTTTCCCCGATCCGCCGTGGACCTGCATCCGCGTGATGCCGTCCCTCAATTAAAGCCGTTTGAGTTCTAGATTAGTAAAGTCAAAACTAATCGTCGTGTTTATCGTGTAACTTGAAGATTGTCGGCTTCTCTAAGGTTAGCTCACATTCGTAATGATCTTCGGTACTTAAGCCTTCCCAGACCACTTGGTATAGCATTGTACCAGGTCTATAAATGATCCCAATGATTATGCCCATATCCTCTGAAGTCTTGTGATAAATCGTATCACCAAGATTGTATAGAGGTACATCTTTCATTTTTTCGCTCGTGGTTTGCCTAGTACATTAAGAATTGAAGTTGGTTTACCAAGAAGGATGTTGACCCCATCAGACCAACAGTCCACTTGATCGTCTGTAGTTGATTTACCATCTTCTCTAAATTGCGCAAGCTCGACTTCTAAAGCTGCAAGCCAGTTAGCGTTCTTCGGCAAATACACCATGCCCGTCTGCTGATACGGTAGTGCCAGCTTCACACGGCTAACCTTATCTTTTATACGCACAATACCTCGAGCAGGTACGCCACGCTTTCTAAGCTCCAGCATCAAATTGTAGCCCGCTGCAGCCTCTTCAATAGCCACATAGCTTAACGGCGATGACGCTTTGTTATGCTTTTCCCAAAACCGCTTCACCGCCTGCAACATATCATTCGGACTCCACTTACCACGGATCTGGTCAATGAGAAAAGCCCTGTGCTGCGATCTGCCCCACACCTGTGCAACTGAAAAGTTATTCGCTTCTTTCGACTTTAACGCCGTATCGATCGTCATGACCTTAAGTTCCATCTTCGGAACGTCATTCATATCATAATACTTGAAGTCAGCTAACTTAATTAAATTACCACCAAGGATGACGGGCTCTTGTTGATATTGCGCAGCAAATGCAAACGGGTTCACGCGCTGCGTATCGAGTAGGTCTTTTGTCGATATGGTCTCGGGGATTTGACTTTCGCCATTCACCATTGCAGGAAACCGCACAATTGCACAGTCATTCGGATAATTCTCCATCACGAACCCAGGTAAATCATCCACGGCTAGTCTCTGCGCACAAATAATGATCGGCGTAAACTGCGACGAATTACGGCGTGACTTTAGCGTATTCTCAAACCAGAACCTTAATTTCTCTCCCTCGACTCGAGACAATGCCTCATCTGGTTTAGCTGGGTCGTCAATGACGATAAAACCTCCTGCTCTTCTTTTGAGGCCAGCTCCCAACCCCGTAAGAGACCCTCCAACGCCGTCTCCATATACTTTACCTCCCGCTGTAGTTGTAAAATGGTCAGATTGTCTGATCTTTCCAAGAGCAGTTGGAAATAGTTCCTTGTACCAAGGGCTATCGATAACTTGTTGGATGTAGCGGACGGAGGTTGTGGCGAGTTCATTTGAGTAACAGGTATAAATTATTTGCGCATCAGGAAAAAATGCCAAGGTCCATGTTGAAAGTGCCTCAAGCATTTTCGTTTTACCCACGCGCGGTGGTACGTTTACAATAATAAAACTTTTGTTTAAATCCCCGAGTACTGCCTGCTCAAGTAATTCGCATGCCCCTTTATGCAGTGGCTTGAGTGGCAACTCTAATCCATTGAGTGGCACAAAGCACTCTTTGAAAAAATCCCAAAAAGAAATAAACTGCGAATCTTGAGTCATTAAAGTATATCCGTATTATCGCGTGAAGACTCCTGTACAACTTCCTGTACAGGCTCTGGCTCGGTAATTTCAGTCACCGCATCATTCGCTTCTAAATCAATCGTATCATCCTTAGTCTCTTTCGCCCGTTTTAAAGCAGCGATTCTCTCCGCAATCGATAACGCCTGCGCACCCACTACGGGTGAACCATCAGCATTACCAATGACAACCGCCTGAGCAGCTTTACCATAACCACGTTCAAGCAAAATTTCCGCTGCTCTCACCCGTACTGCAGGTGGCATGCTCGCATCTTCCATAATTTCAGAAATTGTCTTTATCGCAGCTCGGCTATAATTCCTTGCAAGACTAACCAGTGTTGAAGCATTGATCGACTTCACAGTCGTACCAGATACCTCCTCTGCTTTCATTATGCCTGCAACTTGTTTACTCAGCGATTTTTTACTTATTGCCATGGTCTCGGATTATCAGCATTCACATACCAGCGGATGAGGCCAGCTTTGTCTTTTTTATATTTCGCTAAACCAATTTCGTAAATCTCCGTAACACTTCTATGGAAGATGTTCGATATTTGTGCCGTAGTAGCACCAGGGTGTTCTATTAGCCAAGCTCTTAGCTTGCGTAATTGCTTCACATCTTGTGTGGTCACGGGGCTAGTGGGTGATAAAAATATGTTATGATGTAAGCAGCCAACACCAAAATGATAAGGGCTGCCACATGCAAATGTAAGTTAGATTTTATTTAGCCCTTGCAACGAGCATGGCATCGGCTGCTTCATAAGCAGTTTTGGCCAATATCTCCAAAGTTGTCGAAGAATTAGCATTAGCAATTAAACCAGTTAGTGCTGCTGCTGCCAATTGGTCACGGATTGTGAGGAGCTGAACTTTATCAGCAAATGGTATATTTGAGTTATCTATGTTCATGTTATTTTGGTAATATCCTCCAGTTTGAAGGAAAGAGATCGGGGAGTTAGAGAATGTCGTCATGTTTAGCTATCATTTTCAGATGTTGAAAATACCGAGAGACTGATTTCTTTTGGCTTTCTAAGTGTTTAGAACATAGCTGATGAGGCCAGTCGTGACGTAATTTCACACTACATGCTTTGCACATGCGTTCTTTAGCATGGCGCAATTGATATTTACGCTGCCTGCTAATAGGCAGTTGAGTAAATTCGTCCTGAATAAGCTTTGGCATATGAGGGACTGTAGTAGAGAAGTGAAAAGGGTGTCAAGTACCTTAGTTGACAAAGTTATATAATTTTATAAAGTTTTGTAGGGGAGGTAGATGGGACCCATTTTTTCCTAAGTTGACATACTCCAGTTGAATATTTTTTCAGACGTGCACGAGGCAGTCGGGCTCAAAAAAGCATGCTTTTTAAGTGGTTTTTTCCGCACCTAATAGTGTAAGTAGTTGATAATCAACACTTGAATATATGTTATCGCACAATAGTCATTATGTTAAATAACCCGGAAAATTTGACGTAAAGCTTTAATTAATAATAACTTAGGTAGTGTTTTTGCGTTTACAGTTTATAGGATTAGACAAGCGATGAGCCACGCAAGTAGTTATAACTCTTAACAACTTATATACTTAATAACCCTTAATGATATTGAGTCTCAATAACAATAAAGGTTATCATAACATATCTAGATATACAAATATGATGTTATGAAGTTGTATACATGCCATGTGTTAAAGTTGACGCTGGACACCTCGGCGGACACCAATAGGGGTTGAACTTCCTACTATATATACATTTTCTCTATGTTATTATTTTTCTACATTAAAAAAGTAAAGTAGGTGTCCTGTTGCCTAGTGTGTCCGATGTAAACTATTATTATCACTCTGTAAACGCCACTTCAAATCATGGATTATAGCGTCAACTTTATAGGTGTCCGCGGTGTCCGAAAATACGCTTGACAAGTGTAAACTATGTAAACTATTATGACTATATTATGAAAAAACTCGCTCAAGTGTGCAATTATATCTCAATCGTAGCTTGCATGGCTCTTACCATGCTTGTTTTGGTAATTCTTATTATCGCATTCGGACAAGGCTATAAATTCTAATTTTTCGTCAACTAAACAACTAAATTGCCTAAATAACATGATCTACTTATCAGACAATAACGCAAAAACGACAAAAGGTGAAGAGCTCGGAGTATATACAGTAATACTATACTTAGCGCCTGCAAATGAATCGGGGGTTTTAAATACCTGCCAATACGCTACAGAATGCGCGAATGTATGTTTATACAAAGCAGGTCGGGGTGCCATGCCGAATGTAATTTCCGCTCGCGTAAATCGGACAATCGCTTTTGCGAATAATCCTAAACTTTTCGTTGAAAATTTGGCTAGTGATATTGAGGAAGCGCAGGTAACCGCAAACAATAAAGGTATGAAACTTGCCGTACGCTTAAATGGTACATCCGATTTACCTTGGGAAAAGCTTGGAGGCTTTTTAAAAGTGAATTTAATGGATCGTTTTCCAAGTGTTCCGTTTTATGACTATACTAAAAACCCTAACCGCGCCGAACTATATGCGCAGGGACAAATGCCGAAAAATTACCATTTGACCTTTTCAAGATCAGAAGCAAATGGCGAGGATGCCGAAAGACTATTAAACTTAGGTGTCAATATTGCCTGCGTATTTTCGACCGCAAAAGAGGATGAATTGCCAAAAACCTATTTAGGCAAGGAAGTGATTGACGGTGACGTAACAGATATACGCTTTTTAGATCCTAAAGGGGTTGTCGTCGGTTTACGCGCTAAAGGTCCTGCTCGCAAGGATCAATCGGGTTTCGTTGTTCATATCTAAACAATCAAAGAAAGGCTATAAAATGATCCCGAGTGTCCGAACATGGCAAGTTACGTTTTATTCAAATAAAACACTATTAAAGCGCGTTTACGTCGACTCGATTAATAAACGGTTTGCGTATTGGCGCGCCAATGAAGAAAACCATTATATCGCGATTGATCCCGAGCAAAAGTGTACCCGAGTTACGGTGTCACTAGCAAAACGCATTAATCCTAAATACGAAACCGTATAAACTGTACTAAATTACGATATACACGAAAAAAGTACTTATTTTTTTACCTTAAAAACCCGATTTTTTACATTATGAACTATAAATTACCCGAAGGCTGGATACCCTATAATACTGGCGGAGGATGCATGGCATTAGTTAATGAAATAGACGCAAACCGACGCTGGCTTATAACCGTTGCGGAAGATGTAGAGATACCGCAAACCGATACTGAACCATGTTTACTTGGTTTAGAGAGCGAAAGTAATGAATTTATGTACTGGAACTGTTCATGCGTGCACGAAGCATTCATGATCGTGGCTGGAAGCTTTAGTTAATAAATAACCTAACGCTTAACAATAATTAACCCAACGCTTATATGCAAAAAACCTATTATATTAAAGTAAATGGTATGTATGGATTTTATTATTCCCGAAGTACCGATGAAGAAAAGTCAAAAGTAAATGGCTGGCCTCAAGACGTCTATTACATTGACACTTATTCAAGCAAACAAGACGCCAAAAAAATGGCTGAGATATTTCATAAAGACGAAGGCTATACAATATCCGACAAATTCGAGCCTGAATCTTGGACACCTTACGACGATAATTTACTAGCTGAAAACCAAGTAATTAACCCAACGCTATTACATAAATAACCCAACGCTAAATAACATGAAATATTATAAAAATTATAGAACACTTGAAGTTAAAATACCCGTTGTATTTACCTATGACGAAACCAAGGAAACAGAGGATGACTGTTTCGGCGAAAAAATGCATATGATTTATGAAACACAAGATATAGACACCGTATGCAATGAAACTTGGGGTGTTTGGGAAATACAATCGGATCAAACCGAAGAGATAACCGAAGATGAGTATAAAAAATTAATGGCTAAACCTACTATAAAAGAATTGAGCCAAGTAAAAACACTTCACGCGCCTTTTATTAAGATTGGCGACCGAGTTAAAGTAATCGATCAAGATATTACAGGTACAGTTGTGCGCGTTTATGCACATACATTAGTAATCGCCGATGATGACGCTGAAGAATTAAACATGGAAGGTTTAGAACTCGAATACAGATTTTACGAAGTACAAAAAATAACCTAACGCTTATATGAAACACAAAGTGGATATAATGTATTCCTTTATCCTTACACAAGAGGTAGAGGCAAATACCGAACAACATGCAAAAGAACTAGCTAAACAATTCAACGCTGGATTGAGCGATCAGGAATTAATTGAACAAATTAAAGGCAATACGGAAATTGAAGCGATATACATAAATGACGAAGAATACTTATAATGAAAATACTAATTGCTTGTGAATATTCGGGTCGAGTAAGAGATGCATTTATTAAACAAGGCCACGATGCTATATCATGTGATCTACTACCGAGCGAAACGGCTGGCCCGCATTATCAAGGGGATGTACGAGATTTATTAACCGAACGCTTTGATATGATGATTGCCCATCCTCCATGTACTGATTTAGCCGTTTCAGGTGCAGCATGGTTTGCTAAAAAGCGCGCCGACGGATCGCAACAGAAAAGCATTGAGTTTTTTATGATGCTAGTGAATGCGAAGATACCACGCATATGCATAGAAAATCCAATTGGCATAATGAGTACAGTATACCGCAAACCTAGCCAAATTATTCAACCATGGATGTTTGGTCATCCTGAATCCAAGGCAACTTGCTTATGGATTAAAGGCATGCCGTTACTCAGAGAAACTAACAATGTATATGATGAAATGATGCAATTGCCTAAGAATAAACGTATGCGTTTGCACTATCTCCCGCCTTCCAAACACCGATGGAAGATACGTTCAGAGACGTTTCAAGGTATTGCCGATGCCATGGCGAGCCAATGGGGTATCGCATATGATACACATCCTATTTCAACTATAACATGAATAACCCCTACGCAATCTGGATACCTTCCTTGCATGGTAGGTATTTACTAACCTTCCCCACTTTAGACGATGCCCACCTTTTTATCATCAAATATGGTGGGGGTCTAGAGATTGTGCCCAATAATTACGAATACTTTTAATCTTTTTCCAATGAAAACTAAAAAAGCTAAAAAACCTAATTGTTCAGTATGTAACCCGAAAGGCAAAAATTCGTATCGGCGTATCTGTATAGCATGTTATCAGGCTACACTCGACCGACTACATTTAAACTAACCCAACGCTTCAAAGTGGCATTCTACCTACGGGTGAGCTAGGGAGATTCTGTGGGCTCAAGTTAAGTGGCTGAGTGTTCTTTTTAAGAGCATTCATGGCTACATTGTGAGCATGTGATGGAGTATTATAATACTTCATCCCTTGGCTCATTGTGTTTTCGCCATTGCCATGGAGTTTAGCTGGCAAGTTTTTACCCTTGGACGCTTTGTCCCACTCTTTAACCGCTTCAGCTCCGCCAAGTGCTTTTGTGCCTGCTGGCGTGTGTGCCCAACCTTGTTGTGCTTTAGATTTGTATGGCATATTATGAACCGAGCGGTCTACCACCATGTTTACCATTAGCCTGAGCTGCTTTAGCCTTGGCTTCGCTATGTACTTTACCAAGTTTTCTACCCGCAGTACTGCTATGCTCAACGGCTAGAGCTACTGCAGAACCATGCAAACCAGCATTCATTTTAAATGCCTGGAGCGAATTAATAGGAGCTGATGGCCTGTGGAGCATATAAAATCAGTTAACCCAACGCTTTGCCCTGTCAAGCGCACAGATGAGTGGCTTTTATT
>Ga0208739_1000403_pt1 | contig 13171 bp, 10 predicted proteins | sample CryBogCBE27Jul09_FD_184566 | JGI IMG/M metagenome (GOLD analysis project Ga0208739, IMG submission 184566) | Freshwater microbial communities from Crystal Bog, Wisconsin, USA - CBE27Jul09 (SPAdes) (version 2) | ecosystem: Environmental > Aquatic > Freshwater > Lake | place: Crystal Bog... | reverse complement strand
GGTTCAGGTGTAAACGTTTGCACCGGAGGAACATTGGGCGGCGTTATATCCGCCGGTGGTGTTGTATCCGTCGGTGGAGGAGGTGTTTCCTCTATAGGCGGTTCTGTAGGAGGGGCCACTGGAGGAGCTGCGGGAGGTATGGCTGTAGGCGCTTCAGGAGGAGCAGCTGGGGGAGTGGCTGAAGGAACAATTGGGGGAGTAATTGGAGTGGTAACAGGAGGTGGTGGAGTAGTTTTTGGCTGAGCCAATAAATTCTTGGCAGCACCTTTTTCCGAAAACCTACCCAAAGCACCAAGTGTTCCCAATTGACTGACCTGATACAGCGTATTACCGTATTCATTTTGCGCATCTTCATCGGTCAGCGATAATCCTGCTTGAGCGCGTTCAGCAGCTTGTTGAACAAGTTCTGGTATAGATTCTCCTGCCACACCTTTGGCGGTTCCCTTTAACGCCGTAGCAAAGAATCCTTCTTTTGCTATCTTTTTAGCGGCCAATTCCTCAGCTTCCTTGGTGGCTCCTTTATAAACTAGATTTGCTACATCTTTACCAAAGATAGATCCAACCATCGATTTACCCATCGGGATAAACCGTTCAGCCACATCTAGCGGGGCTTGGATCACGCCGGCAAAGGCGGCACGGGCTCGATTAATATCTACTGGCTTACCCGCTTTTCTTTGTTCTTCAGCTTGGCGTTCTATGTCTCCGCCGTATTGCTGCATAAAAGAAGATCCCAGCATACCAGCCAAAGCAGCTACAGGGGCGGCTTCAGGTAATCCAACAGCGCTTACGCCAGCAGCGGCAAGACGAGCAGCAGCAGAAGACTCAGCTATTTGCGGGGCTTGTTCTTCCATCGCTCCAGGGATCTGTTTAATGTACTCGCCCACAGCGGGTAGTAATCCGTTTTCCCTATACTTCTTTTTAACAGCTTCAAATCCAGGCTGTTCGCCAAAGGTCTCACTAATTGCTTTTTGTCGTTCAGCGGCTTTTTCGGCAGCTTTATTGGCATCAAATAATGATTGTGCCCCAGTCAGCTGTTGCGATAAGACATTGGCCGCCCCTCTACCAACATTAGCAGCAAAACCAGGTCGTGAAGGTTGTGGCGGTATAGGTAAATCTGATATATCTACCTGACCTGGTGCTGGCAAATCGCTAATATCAATCATTATTTATAGCCTTTTGATGCTAAAAATTGTTTGGCCTTTTCAATATCACCACCAAAATGTGTTGATGCATATGCTGTTAGTTTGTCAGGAGGTGGCATCAATAATTGTGCTGGTGCAGTAGAAACATTACCAGACATTTTCTTTTGCATGTAATCTAAATATTGATCAAATGTTGTAATACCTTGGTCTGCCCAGTTTTTCTTGGTTAAAACATCAAACCCGCCCCAGTCTTTGGCCAGTCTTTCTGTCAAAGCATCTTTGGCTGTCTGTGGTCTAGCGCCTTGTTTAATAGCATAGGCTGCAGTCATTCTCTCGGCATAAGACTTCCCTGCAAATGCTGGGTCTTTTGCAAGTTCTGCGGCAATCTGTTCTGCGGTAGCATCTTTGCCAGCAAGAGCGGTTGCCTTTTGCATAGCAGCAACTTGCAACTGTGTAGCAGATTCAAGCTTGGTTCTATCCATAGCTTGAGTGCCAGCAAGACCTTGTTTCTCTATCTCTTGTTTGCCAGTGAGCTGGGTCTTGGCCATTTCCGCCAAATTCTTCTTACGCTCTTTCTCAGCGTCATTGTAAGCAGTCAATACACTTGATGCATTGGCTCTAGCTTCTTCTCTACGCGCCGCTTCAATGGGGCTTAGCATCTTATTGATATTATCAAACTGAGCTTGTTGTGCTTCACGGAAAGCACCCTCTGAGCGTAAATAGGCTGGAGCAGCACCCGCCAATCCGCCTGTCCCTATGCCGGTTAATACCTGAAGTAAGCGCTCATAAGGATGCTCTTCATTAATCTTGCTGTACATAGCGGCCAGTTGAGCTGCACGTTTTTCAGCCTCTATTCCATAAGGATTATTCAATCCGTAATGGGCTTGTACTAGCTCTTGCTTTTTAATCTCATCTAGGATGTCTCTTTTCTCTGTTAACTGCTTGTCTTCTAAAGCCATGTAGTTAAGATTATTTTCTGTGCCTGGTATCTTTTGTTCTTCCACGGGTTTATTTGTGGGCTTGACACTTGGTTTATTTTGAATCAAAGCACCGAGCCCAGCTTGCGGCCTTGTTTGAGGTGGAATTGCCGTAGTGGGTGTGGCAGGAGTGGCGTTAGGGGTGGCATTAGGAGCCGCATTAGGGTTGGCGGCTGGAGTAATGGTGGGTGTAGGTGGCGTTACATTGAGCCTTGGATCATTGGCCATATTTTGTCTTGTATAACCAACGGGGAATGGCGTAGGCGTTTCCGTATTAGCCGGTGAACTCACGTTGGTGCCAGTAACTGCAGGGCCTTGAGCGGTCATAACACCAGGAACTGGAGTCTCTAAATTTTTATTTCCCCAAGCAGATGCATGTGCTTTATTAACGTCATCGGGCGTGGATTGCCTCATGCCCAACATTTTTGATATGTTTGCCAAGCTAAGAGGATCTGAATAATCGGAATAAATATTAGGTTGATTATGCATACGAGCATCACGTTCAGCATATTGAGCATTACGCTCTTGCAATGTTGCTTGACGAGGACCGTTATAATCTCCAGGATTATTTTCTGCAACCGCTTTTAATGCCGCTTGTCGTTGTGCCAAATAATCAGACAATGGTATATTGGTATTGGCAGGCATGTTGGCAGGCATAGCTTGATTAACTGCCGCCAATGCTTGGTCAACGCTACTACCATCTGTTCCATCAAATCCCATGATTCCTCCGCCATGGGAGAACCTAAACATATGATGTGGAACAGCATGGGTTATACCGCCGTGGGCCATACCTTGTGGCATGGGAGCTGGCTGTGGAGCGGGGGCAGGAGGTGCCACAGGAGGTGCCACAGGAGGGGAAGAAGGTGCTACAGGGGGTGCCATGGGAGCTTGTGGCGCTCCTTGAGGTATAGCCCCAAGTCCTGCGTTAACAGGAGCAACACCAGTAATCTGCATACCGCTCTTGTTTGCAATATCTTGCAAGTGATTGAGAACGGCTTTATGGTTAATATTTTCAGCCACGGTACCTGATGGAACGGGTTGTTTAGCTTGTTCACCCAGCTCGAGACCAGCGCGTTTAGCTTGTGCAAACAAAGCCGCCATCTGCTCTTCTTGTGGAATAGCTCCTTGACCATCAATATACTTTTGAAGTTGATCGGGTGGTAGGCTCTCCATTTTTTTCTGGAGTGATGCAAAATTATCAAATGCTGCCATGATTTATCCTTAAGTCAAACCAGAGGATGATGAAGACGTTGAACCCGAAGAAGAAGGTGTTCCAAAGTTAGCACCCCCTGCACCTGTCAGCGTTAAATTATTCAATGAATTATAAAGAGTACTTAGCCCAGCTCCTGTGTTTGTAATATTCGACAGCGTAGAAGTATTTGGAACAACAGACTGGGTCGTAATTGGTAAACCTGTTAACAAGCTTTGTTCAAACTGCAATTGAGCATAAGGATACTGTTGCTGTTGGTTGTATTGATTGAGTGACGCTGTATCTGCTGCTTGGGCAAGACCTTGCTGTGTAGCACCTGCTGTACCCAACGCGCCAAGAGTAGACAGGCCAAAGTTAGCGGATGCCATATTAGCTGTTTGTTGATTTTGCTGTGCTGCTTGTTCGTATTGTGCTTGATTCTGAGCGGCTGTTTGCGCTTGCGTGGCACCAAACTGTTGTTGACCAATGTTGGCCTGTTGAGCTTGTAGCTGACGGTTTTGGTCGGCATTGAACTGATTCATCGCATTTGTATAAGCGGTATCATAGCCCTTACCAATTAAGCCCGCTTGATTTGTTAGCAAGTTACCTTGCGCCACACCTTGAGCCACGGCTTGTCTTGATCCGCCAAACGCGCCTTGTTTAGTTAAATTACCCAACATAGACTGCTGATCTTGCTGAGCCTGATATGTCAATGCATCTAATTGTGGAGCCAAAGATGATTGCAAATATGGATTCATGTACTGCGAGGCAATACTTTGATTACCAAGGGCGGGTAAGGCAGATGATCCAGTGGCCTGATTAAATGGTTGCCCTGATGCAGCTTGACTGACCAGAGATGTTTCGCTTGGTGTTTGTAGACTTGGTATAGGAATCGCGCCAGTATTAGTGAAGTTTTGCGTAGATGCAACCAATGGGTTATACGGTGCTGGCGCATTGTATGGATTGGTAAATTGAACAGGAGGAGCTCCTGTACCCGCCAAGGCCTGTAGTCCAGCGAACTGCTGGTTTTGTAAAGTGGAAGGTCCTGCTGAAAGTTCTCCTGTGTACACGGGCATGGGTGCATTTGCTAATGCTTGGCCTTGACCCAACATCTGAGTAACATAATCACCAACATAGGGAGTTAATGCGTTAACTGTTGAATAGCCTAACGAAGGAGTAGATGTGCCAGATGAGGCAGACGGAGCGGTTGGCGTAGGAACGGCGCCCGTACTATCGGAAAACCCCAGCACTCCACCATCTTTAAATGCCACTTCACCCCCAGTAGCATAGGCTGAACCACCCAACATAAACTTGTCAGGATTGATTTCTTTGCCCTGCTTAGGATTTCCTGTTCTTGCCATGCGAATCTTATTCATCATTTGATAAAGCTTTTTCGCGCCAGCATCGGAGTTGCCATTACCCAAGTGAGAAACGACATCAGCAGGGATTACAAACTCACCATGGCTGAGCTTGGCTGGCTGTATTCCATCAATAGAACTAGGAATCTTATCGGCCATACCATCGGTAGTGCCTTGTAAATATCTTGGTTGCATAGGGGTACTCCCTCCTTGTGCGTAGTGAAGATCCATTAAACCACCAGCTTTAGCGGTGTCATAACCAAACGATGAATTATCTGTTTGCATATCAGGCCCAGCCGGTCCAGTATCTATACTAAACGCTGGAGCCGATTGTTCATTTTGAATGGCCTGAGCCAATGGATTATTGGCAGGAGGTGCAGAAGCGGCAATGGCAGCATTGACAGCCGCAGGATCAGCGTTGAATTGTTGTTCGGCAAGAGCAACATTTGCGCCTGGATTTTGAGCAAAATAATCTGTTATTTGCTGTGGGGTATAAGATGTGTATTGAGGTGCAGCAGGAGCCGCAGACGCAGCAGGAGTTGCTGGTGTAGGAGCAGCAGATGTATCGACTGGTACGGGCGTAGGTATAGCCGCTATTCCCGTGGGAGTAGACAAAGTAGAAACAGAATTACCTACGGCATTATTTGCTGCAGCAACAGATGCGGGAGTTGCAGGTGTAGCAGGTGTCGCTGGAGATGGGGGTACGGTAGATACTACTGTGCCAGGCGGTGTCGAAGCAGCGATAGCGGCTTGTAGAGCGGCCACACCGCCACCAGTCTCGGGCATCAAAGTAGATATTTGATCAGGCGTTAATCCTTGACTTTTTAGGTTTTGTACAATAGCTGTATCACTCATTCCTGACTGTCTCATGCTATTAATGAGTTGAGGTACAGCGGTAAGATCAAGATTATTGCCGCCAGGAACAGGAGTTGTAGAACTTAAAGCGGCCAATCCAGCTCCGCCAATAGTTTTTACGTCATTGCTTAAAGCATTCGTTGGTGCAGCAGCTATGGTAGCGGCTGTAGGCGCTGTATAAGTAGAACTTCCTGGGGCCACGACACCTTGTTTTAAATAAGGTGTTAAATCAACCGTGGGGAACATAGCCTGTATTTGAGTGATCGTGAGTCCAGGGTTGGCTGCAATTAAATTATTTAAAGCGGTAACACCAGACTTGTCTCCAGAATTTAAAGCAGCTGCTGTGGTACTCAATTGCTGTTGAATGGTAGGCGCAGGGGTTGCTGCTGCTGGAGCAGTTATGCCTTTGGCTTGGTTATACAAGTTGGTAATTTCATTGGTCGTAAACCCAGTGGCTGCAGCCATTTCTTGTGCGCTTACACCCCATTGATCCATTAAGCTGGCCAATGTTTTATTAGCTGTAGCGGGATTGGCTGCTTGTGCTTGAGCAACAGCATTTGCAATCTGTTGACTAATAATGCTAGTTGGAGAAGATTGAAAATTGCTAACCGCAGCACTGGTAGGATTTTGCAAGCCAGATATATATTGCTGAGCCGCAGTTTGTGCTGGCGTTAACGGTGTTGTAGCTGCAGGTGTTTTAGCGGTTGTAGTAGTTGTAGGTGTTGTAACTGGTGCCGTGACTGGCGCTACAGGAGCCGTAGCGGGTGCAGTAAGTGTAGGTTGAACAGGAATAGATGATATACCGCTACCAATTGCAGGTTGAACTATTGGCGTAGAAGGTTTAGCAACAGGAGTAGGTGTTCCTATCCCTGTGCTTGGCACTTGATTGTATGCGGGACTTTGGGCGTTGACTACCGCAGGCAGGCCAGCATTATTACCTTGCGTGACAGGCGTATTCCCGTATGCGGTTTGATTAACCCATGGCATAGCAAACGGTGCTACGGCTGGTTGAGCAGCGGCGTTCTTTGCTGCAAGCTGTTGAGCTGCCGCTGTTATTGCGTCAGACTGAGCGGAGTTCGCGGCCTTAGCTGCAGCCACTGCAGATGCATCAGAAGGGTTTACATAAGTCGTATCAGTGAAATACTGTTGTCCTTGCCCGGCTGGAACGCCTGAATTAACCTGGCTTCTCAGCGCCGTTAAAGTAGGAATAGATCCCTGATAGGCTGCAGTCTTAGGTGTATTACTGCCAAATAAAGTAGAAAGAGCCGCTAGTCCTGTGATACTTCCCGCACTTTGAGCAAGAAAAGCAGATGCCAATTTACCTGCATTGGGATCGCCACTTGCCAAAGCTTTTACAACCTGAGAAGCCGATACTTGAGGATTAGTTCCCGTTACAGTTTGGGTTGTCCGTGACGTAGTTGGTGTTGCACTTACTTGTGAAGACGGAATGGTCGAAGTAGCTTCTGGGTCACCACCAGACTGAGCAATAGCAAATTTTTGTGCAGAAGATGGAACGTCGCCAGTACCATTATTTTGAGTATAAGTCCCATCTGGATGTTCAGTATAAGTTACCCCATTTACATCAACAGATACAGAGCCAGTGGGATCATATGTTGTGTCGGGCGTAGTAGGACCATCAACCGGCTCATTGGTTGTATCATCTATCCATCCAGTTGGGCTTGTATCATCTGCTACGATTGCCATATTATCCCCTTGCGTTTAATAGTTGGACAAGGTCATTGATAGACCCGCCACTTCTAGCATTGATTGTAGTATTTCCGCTTGGATTTGACGAATTTATTGTGTCAAATATTTTCCCCAAATCCACTGGCACTATATTCCCAGAGGTCATTGGAACAGCTATTCTATTACCTGATGCGTCATATCCTGGTGTCGGTATGGCTAAAGCATTCTGTATTGTTGGCACCGCTAAAGGATCTTTGGAAGCTCCGCTGTAAACGTTTACAGCAGGAGTAGTTGTTGGGGTTGTTGGAGTTGTAGGGGCAGTCGCAGTACTGGTTGCCTGCGTCGTAGGTTCTGAGCTCGGAGTTTGAGATGTCGTAGAAGCTTGAGATGTGGTAGGGGTTATATCACCCTGTATGGTTGATAACATGGTTTTGGCCATGCTTACCGCGCTAGGGTCATTACTTCCCAGTATTGCTGAAATGTATGGTGTGACAGCATTTAATGGCTGCCCGCTTGCTAGGGCTTTAGCTGCATTGGCTGCTGTTAAAGCCACCTGATAATCAGATGACGTATCAGTAAGCTTAGTCAAATCACTGATCAACGCAGAAGCGTTCTTACTTTGAATTGCGGTGCCAACGTTTACAGCGGTTTTAGCTGTACCAAGATTTTGAGCCAATGTTGGATTTGCAACCCCTTGGGTAGGGGTTCCTACAGAAGAGCTTCCATCCGAGTAGGTTGTCGTGACCGTTCCGTCTTCGTTTAAAACCTGGTCAACTGGAGTACCGCCCATGGCTCCTACCATTGCTATACCGGCATTAAGTACGGTACTAGCGTTTATCTTTTGCCCATTGGCCAATGAATAAAGAACCTTTCCTGCCGCCATAAATGGAGCAGTAACAGGAATCATAGACAGGGTTTGTATGATAGGAGCTGTACCAGCCCACCCGCCAGTAGAAGTATCCTGTTGTGGCATAGCCTGGCCAGTCGCTGACCATGTAGGGTCAAACTTGGTTTTAGATAAATTCCCGGAAGAGTCAGCGGGGAATATAGGATTCGATCCAGAATAACCCGTTAAATTACCGCTCGTATTATAATTAGCCACTAATTTAACAGATGGATCCCAGCCAGCAGGAGTCGGTATCTGTGTTGTATACCCTGTTAAATTGTCGTTGCTATCATAGGTAGGAGTGACACCAGCAGGTAGTTTACTGGTATCGACCTGGGTCACGGTTTGGAATTTACCTGTGGGAGTAGAGCTATCATCTCCCATCATGATAGATTCTTGTAATGTTGTGGTCGGCAGACTGCTAGGAGCCTGAGACATTAATGCAGGATCTAACCCGGTCATTGCTTGGTAAGTCGCCTGATCTTTATTGGCCCAAACAGGTAGATTTGTACCCGCATATTCAGTAGCCAGAACTTTTTCCAAGGGTATCCCTGTGGCATCAGAATACTGCTGAGCCGTCACGCCATTGGCTTTCATGGTCTGAGTAACCTGAGCATCCGAAGCATTGGGATTGGCTTGAAACCAAGCTTTGATTTGATCAGTCGTAACTGTCATACAGCCTCACCACCGCTAATCGTAATGGTTAAACCTGCTGTTGAAGCTTTGGCAGATAAGAATGAACTGGTTGGTAAAACCTGTACCCCAGAATAGGAAAAAGTACTATTTGCCGCTACGTTTTGAACATAAAAAAGCGCATTTCCCGTGCCCGCTGTACCACCTGTGGGAACAATATGTAGATTAAACGTAACCGCAGACCCCGTTGTATTACATACATCAATCTGTTTCATGTATGTTCGAGTCGGAGTTGTTATATTGGTTGGTACGGTATAAAGCGTAGCATAGCTGGTTGTTAAAGCAGCTTGAGCAATTTGAACTGGAGTGACATTCTGATAAGCGGCCATTACAACCCCAGCCAAATAAGAGCTTGATTGGTAGATACTTGATTCATCCCAACCTGATTAACGTTGTCATTGCTTGCAAAATACAGGCGTAGGACTTTGGTGAGGTTATCCAAGTAAACTGGATCATATGCCCTAGGAGGAAGAGGTAAGTTGGGCGATACATTGATAACAGGTATTGTCATGTATTTCCTCGCTTTCCATCTGGTTTAACTTCAATTCTTGGAGTTCCTAATTGCCACTGTAATCCCAGCTGATTTCCTTCTATTTGGAATATCAACTGTCTACCTCTTAACCTGATGAATACTTGGCCAGTGAATTGTTCAATAGGCGCTGTTGCCGTCCTGGTTACTGTGGCTATGTTCGAGCCCCCTGTAGCTTGAGGTGAGTTATATCCTGAGCCAGAGTTCTGCATGGGAATCAGCGTCATGGTCACTTGCGGGCTGGTTGCAGTAGACTGCCTAAACGTCACATCAGGAAGTATCCTGTTAACAAACGCAAACCGATTACCAAACTGCAGATCAAACTCAGAGGATTGAATATAGCTATCCATGGCCAAATCTACGCCATTGGTATTGTCATTAAGCCCGTATTCCTGATACACCAAGGTATTATTATAATTAGCCGATACTGGATATCTCAAAGCAGTCGAATCAATCCAAGCCGTTCTACCCATTGAACCATAGTACCAGATGTCATCTTGGTAGTTATAAACTACATAGCTGTCTATCGTTGTACTATTTTGTGAGCAATAGAACCACCATATCTCATTGAAGCCTTCCACCGTTCCTGCAAAAATTTGTTGCGACTGGTTCTGGTTAATATTGCTGTAAATGTATTCTCTCAAGTCACATCTAAGCGTTGAAACTGTACCGTTGTACTTATAAAACTTGTCAACACCCATCCAGTAGGTTGTACCTGCCGCAAGGATAGCTGCGTTCTGGCTCATGATCGATATATTGTCTCCAACAATATTAGAACCCCAGACCGCAGGAGTTCCAACATATTGGAAAGAATAAACCGAGGTATCCGTAAACACGACAATTTCTTGCCTGTTTTGAACACAGGCTACGATCTTAGATCCTCTGGATAGTCTTATATCTCCTGCCTGATTAGTTGCAGCTGGTGTCCACATGGTCACAGATTCCTGATCTGACCAACGAACCAACATAGGATCGAGAGTAGAACCACCCAATGTGTTAGTGCCAAATGCAAACACAAAGCGACTAGCATCGGAGACAAAGATAAAATTAGCAATAATCGGTACATCTGACGCTCCCGATAATGTGCTAATGTTAACTCCCGGACTGCTAAAAGTTGTGCTGTAAGACCAATAATATATAGCCCCGCCTTGAGGATTAAATATTAAATCCTGCCCGAAGTTGGCTTGGCTCCATAGTCTTAGTCCTACTGTTGTAGAAGAGCTGGTACCCCATACTCCAGAACCCCAAGTGCCTGACCCCCATCCATATAAAGGTACCTCAATGGCTGGGCCAGTATTGATTTGATAGGTAGCCGTAACGGTCCCTCCGCCAGGAGAGCCTGATGCATCCGAAGCGTTTGCCGTGGCCGTGGCAGTGAAGGTGTAAACGTTTACACTTAGCACTGTGACTTGATATTGCTGGTTTAAAACCGCAGCCGTGATATTGCCGCCTAGCCCAGTCGCCCCAGAGAACGTTACAAAATCCCCTGTCACCGCTCCATGAGCCGTGGCATTCACTGTAATCGTTGATTGGCCAGCAATCGCTGTGAACGGGTTTGTTAGAGTCTGCGTTCCACGAATAGGGGTAATATCATAAAAGCTACCCGCTTCATTAATATAAAACTTTAGATTGGTGCCTACGCCAATTAATGATATGCCCGTTAAAGAAAACCAGTTAAATAAAGAGCGGCAAACTCCTAGATAAGTATTTAAACTTAACGGATACCAGCCCCCTATTTTTTCAGGGAATCCTTGCCTAAATCTGACCAGTTGAGATTTATACCAGCTCCCGACAATAGTAAAACCTGGCGAGTTGGTTCCTACCGTTTCTGAGGCATATTGTGTTTGCTCCCTGTTTACACCAGGGCGAAACATAATGGGTAGTAGTGCGGTAGGTTGATCAGCCATAGCTTATTGTCCCATTACCCACCTAAAACGGCAAGTGCATGTTGGGTTAATTTGATCCGTTCTTCCAGTCCAAATGTACCGCCATTTATGCGTTTTGTTAAGCCCAGCCAATTCTCCGCTTCAGCCAAATCGTTGCATCCGTGGGTCTTCCAGAACCACCCGGCAGACAGGGCGGCGTACATAGGGGTCGCAACAAGTTGCGGGTTCATCACAAAATCCTGACCCACTGCTTGTCCAAAGTGCCAGTAGTTATCATGAAAGGTGAGCTGGATACAGCCTCTTCCGTGGAAGCGATGCCCATCCCCCGAAGCTTCATCTCTATTACCGCCTCGATTGGCGTAAATTCTGTTGGCAATCTTAACGGGATTGTGGGCGTAAAGTTCAATCTCTCCTGGCTTAAACTTGTGACCAAATTTTGCTTGAAGGATTTCGGCTCGATAGTTGAGGTTTTCTTCCAGTGTTTTGAAATGGTTGCACTCGTGAGAGCACTGTCCGATAAAAGCTGCCTGCTTCTTGACATCGTTTACCCCAAACGTAGCAAAGGTTGTAGTCAATGGCTCTGACCATTCAGCACCTATCCCGAGCTGATTGAGCTTCTCAGGGCTTAACATTGACTGTCTCCCTTACTTTGTTATAGGTGTCGATGCAGGCGTTGAGCTGGGTGATAGCGATGTCCCCGTCTGCTGCGATGGCTGCAATATCTTTAATAGCCTGTCGCTCAGATTGGCCGTCATTGGTTGAATCTCCTCTGGCAGGGGTGGCATCTGGACGGGCTTGAACGGGACATTGGGGACTGAGGCGCAACTCGCCAGAGTCAATCCTAGAGTTAATACTAGACTGTTTATCTTTAACATCATTTCTCGCCTTTACAAGTGCAGTGGTTACGCCCGAGAGCTTCTTGTTCAGCTCGGCTTCTTTTGCCCGAGCTTCGTCATTAAGTCTGTCAATTTCTGCTTGATCTTCTGCAACCCGTCTTTGATAACCATGATGATCTGCGACATAGTAACCTCCTAAAATAACTAACACAATACCGCCAATTTGCATGACAAAAGCCTGTGGCTTAAGCATGGGCAGGAACTTGACCAGGTGACTTACTAAATACAAACCAATTCCTACTGCCAACGACAGCAGTGCAAGGTAGTACAAGATGTCACCAAAGAGCCAACTAAGCATTTACACTGGCCCTCGCATGAGCCATTCTCTCACGTTCTGCGTCATCTTCCAAGGTGGGGTGAGACATGGGTGGAGGGGGTGGAGTCCAGCCAGACGGAGAAGATGGAGCCATCATAACCACAGGTGGGGGAGGAGGTGCAACGTAAGCATCCTTATTGGCCTTGGCTGCATTCATCATGTTGGTTGCCTCATTGGTTAAACCCTTGGTCAAAATACCGCCTATCCCGCCCACGATCAGTAACACGATATCATTAAGCATCTTGGTGTATGCTTGATCAATGGGAGCCATAGCCTTGATCGGCTGGGTCACAAAGGTTACCGAATAGAGAAGCGCCAAGGTAATAAAGGCAAAGATTAAAGTCACCATAATGATGACAAACGCCCTGACACGGACTTCTATCTCATCGGCAGACAGGCGTTCCTTGGGGCTGTTGAACAGTGCCAGCAATAGTTCCTTCAATTTTCTTCTCCAATATGGGGGCTACAAGATATTCAGGACAGTCTTGGTCAAACTCACATCGAGGCTTTTGGCATTGAGCCGCACCAAAATTGTCAGGATTCTGGCAAAAGTACCTGTAGTTATCACCACAGCTAGTCAACAGTAATAAAACCCAAAGGTATTTCATTTGCCTTCAATCCTAGCAAGAGCTTTGTTGACTCTAATCTCCATCATCTTGATGTCAATATACATCCATGACAAAAGAGGGATAAACAACAAAATCACAATCATCAAAATCACGATGACGTAGATGTAGAACGAACGATCATCAGCATCA
>Ga0208739_1000393_pt1 | contig 13360 bp, 16 predicted proteins | sample CryBogCBE27Jul09_FD_184566 | JGI IMG/M metagenome (GOLD analysis project Ga0208739, IMG submission 184566) | Freshwater microbial communities from Crystal Bog, Wisconsin, USA - CBE27Jul09 (SPAdes) (version 2) | ecosystem: Environmental > Aquatic > Freshwater > Lake | place: Crystal Bog... | reverse complement strand
TTGCCACGTCTCAAATCCTCTTGAATCAGGTACACCGGATTGAGAGAAATATCCAATCCCACTCATGGCATCTGCCCACTCTCTCCATCTAGACTCTTCAATTGTCCCAAGTTGATTGGCGGCAAACTGTTCTGCTGTACGTGCACACCACAAATCCCACTCAAAGTTTCTAGGGTCAAGAACTACTGCCATTATGGGTTCCCCGTCGACCTGACATCTCCAATTGTGAAGGAGATCAATACCTTACCCATTTGATAGTTACCACCATAAGTGTTTGACTCAAAATGCAAACGCATCTCACGGCGTTGCTCTTTCATGTCAATCTTGAGGGTTGTAGGATCAAAGTTGTATGTGACAGAGGGTTGGTCTGTATCATCTGCGTAACCCTTACCAGTCACAATCAACTGCATGGTGCCATTTTGGATAAAGTCAGGCTCAACACGCTCAACTCTAGACCAATAATTGTCACCGGGCTGTGCAGTTGCCCCTACCAAGCCACCAAATGGGCCTATGGCAGGCGTTTCAAAGTAACTGCGTATGGCGTCAACCTGAGTCAAATAAACACTGTCTACGCCTGATTCATGTTGCCACAATGGGTAAACAAAAATGCTCATTGTGGTTGATGTAATTGAGGTATAAGAGTTGTTTAGGGTATATGTACCTGTACCGCCAGTTCCCGTACCCAATGCAGTGATATACGTATTTGCTTGGTATGGGTTGTTTGTCTGCCCAGCAAAAGTGATCACCTGACCCAAACTTATCGTTCCAGATGTGACCGCCGAAACAGTTAAAGTATTACCTGAAATACTTCCTGTAAATGTAGTGGCCAAAATGGGATTTGTGTCCCCCCAAATAGGCTTGGGAAACACTTCGGTATAGGTTCCTGCTGACCTTTGAGCGCCTATAGCTTGACCAGCGTCATACCAAGTCTTTTCTCTGACGTTGTACACAATCGCATCTGTGCACTCAGTGGCTGAACCTCTTGGGTAAAACCACCAAATCTCCCCATAACGGCTGACTTTTGTGCACCAGACCTTTTGTCTCTGTGAAAAGTTGATGTTGTCAAAGAAGTAGTTCTGATTTACAGAATTAGGGATTTCCATGACTTGACCGTTATACATCAAGAAGCGGTCAATACCCACCCAGTAGAAAATGCCATCATATTCAATAACTGAACTAGAAGACATGATGGATGTCTGACTAGAAATCAGGTCATATGTCCAATAAGATGTGACAGAAGTTCCACCAACTGTGATGGTTTGGGGTGAATAAGCAACCCTAATCAACGCATCTAAGGCCCAAAATAGGCCACTAGGAGAAGTTGTACCACCACGGATAGGCAAACCCTTGACAATCTTACCTGTGGCTACGTTATTTGCGTTGGATACAGCAGATCCAAAGTCAGAAAAGTCTCCAGATCCACTATTTTGGATCAATCCGTTGTTGCCATAGACAAAAAGGTAGGGGTGAATCATCACGCAACCACCAGAGACAGCAATGTTGTTGTCAAAAGTGACGGTAGTTGCTCCAGAGCCAGTTGCGGCGGCACTCATGACCACTGTTGTACCACTGACGGAAACCACATATGCACCCGTGGCAATGTATGTTCCAGTTAAAGTTTGACCTGCCGCAATTCTGAGGTTAGATGCAGATAAAGTTAGGGTTGTGGTTCCGTTGGCTGTAGCGGTTTGGGTGAAGACGCCAACTTTAGACATGGAAAGCGAATATTGATTTCCGGGGAACGTGCCATACAAGACTGGCGTATTAACTGTGGAGTCGATAGCGTTTAGGTTTTGACCGGGATGCGCCACCAAAGTATTCGCTCCACTACCCGAAGAGTTGTAACCAATGTCAAACTGCCACAAATTATTGAGGTTTGACGTAAAGTTACTCAAAGAGTATTCGTAGGGTCCAGTACCAGTTCCATCGTTGTTACCAGTTACCCACTGCTCTAATCCGTTGGCGTTACCAGATACAAGGTAGTTAAGCCCATTTGATGAAGACATTAACATACCGCGTGATACGCCTGATGCATTCAAGAAGATGGCTTTGTAGCCTCCCATCTTACGGGGCCTGCCACGTTGAAACCTTACCCACTGACCATCAATGTATATAGGCGAGTCAAACTGCGTCCCGTCACGCTGGATGCCGGGCTGTATCTGTAGGGCAGTGACTTTAGCCGTCAAAATGTTCCCCCAGAAATACCATTGGCAACATACAAACCACTAGCAGTTAATGTCGCCGCTTGTGTACCATTCACTGTAAAACCAATCGTGTTACTAGCAGGCAAATACAAGCCAGTATTGGTATTACCTGAGAAGTTAATGGATGGCGCTGTTGCCGAACCTACGTTAGCCGTAAATGTTCCAGATGAAGCAGTATTTGATGTTGTGCTGTAGACGTTTGTACCGTCACAGATGGCAAATGCAGTCTGGCCTTGGTTGACAGTTAATGTTGTACCTGAACCTGCTGTTTTGAATGTAACAGTGTATGAGCCTGTAGTTCCGTTCTGTAAAGAGTACAGTTGAACAGTAGAGGGCAACACAACTGTTGCATTTGAAGTCAGAGTACCAGAGTATTCTTGAACGACGTTTGAACCCTCAGAAGAAGTCAAAGTCACAGTTCCACCAGTGATTGTTTTGGTCAACTGAGTGAATGCAAACTGGTTAGAACGACCATAAGCATAGGTATTGAAACCAGAGCTACCGTTAGATACAACCACCAAGGATTCAGTCAACTGCAACTGTTGAGAGGAGTTTCCATCAATCGTATCAGTTCCAGATGGCGTCAAAGTCAAAATGCCTGTTCCAGCATTCCTGATAATCACAAACCAACCTGCGCCAACAGTAGAAGATGACGGTAATGTAATCGTTCCTACACCTGAAGACCAAACTTGAAAAGACGCTCTGTTGTTGGCGTTTAGGGTGGAGTTGGAGTAAACATAGAGAATTGGTATCGCGGCATTTAATGTGGTTCCAATAGCCGTTAGACCAAAGCCAGCAAGCGCAGAAGCGTTAGCTGAAGATGTGCCAGCACCAAAGGTCACAGAAGCCCATGTACCGTTTGTAGTGGTGTTATCGGTTAGCCAAATGAACTGAGCTACCCCTGAAGTCACAGCAATGATGGTATTGCCTGAATTATCCGTTACCGTAAAAGTATTCGTACCGATGTTTCTAACAAGAACTGTTTGTCCAGTAGATACTTGTGCGGCTGGGGGTAATTCAAGCAATAACCCTGTTGTTGTGGCTGTACAGTCAATGATTGAACTGGCAGGAATATTGGTGTTTCCGTTAATAGGCCACTGAAGAACAGTATTTGAACTGATTGTGATGTTCTCGTAGCTAACAGAAGATGGGCTGATCGTTTGCCCAGTAAACGGATTTACGTATGAAGTCATGATTAAGAGTCCTGTACAACTGTTTGACGATCCCCAATACGTAGGGTGTCTTCTGTTTTGAGAGCCGCCATTGCTTGGTCAAACAAAGCATTCCAAGTGGCTAGACGTGGATCATCTTTAAGAAAAGGTGCAGTTTGCTTCAATACCCCAAACAACAGCGCATTTGGAGCGTTTTGAGTCAACCAGTTAGTTTGATTGTCAGAAGCCAAAGGCTGTAAACGGGTATAGCAAAGAGCTTCAAAAGCGTAGTTTTGGTCAGGCGTAGGGGCAACAAACCAATGATCCCAGTCATAGTCTGCATAGTACAGAGGCTGAGATGTGTTGGATACATTGGGCCAGTATTCATTTAAATACTCCAGCTTGCGAAGTAAAACTGGTTGCTTGCCTGATGCAGTTGCAATTGTCATAGATACTGTTTTACGCCATCTTGCAGGTTTTGCAATCACTGGATTACCCGCATTCATGGTGCCATCTACAACAACCATTTGACCTAAGGTCTTGATTTCCTGAGCTATTTCAAACTCTGCCAAAGTAATGGCCGTAGGTATAAAGTTAACGACAGCGGTGTCGGAACGCTCTAAGTATTGCAATACTAAAGATGTTAGATTATCATAAGTTAGAACGTATGAAGGCGTAGTCATTCTTTGCCCTTATCAGCAGTTGCATATGTCGATTTTATCCCCTGTTAGACACCCAAGCAACTATAAAATTTTTTAAAAAATCAAGTATTTATGACCCAATTGTCACATAGTTAATCCAAAATGAGGTTTTCAACCCACCTAGGAGCTTTCCATGCAGTACGAAACAGTGGTGTCTATCTGCTTGATTTTCATGCATTACCCCGCTAGATTGCACGGATGGTAATGCACATAAAAGGCACAATTATGACAAGACTTGAAGTGCTTGTTGTATTAAGTGGATTCTTTCTTGCAAACCAAAGGTTCCACCGTTAATACGCTTTGTTAACCCTTCCCAATTCTCGGCTTCTGCAAGTTCATTGCACCCATGGGTCTTCCAAAACCAACCTGCGGAAAGAGCGGCAAACATAGGCGTGGCCACTAGCTCAGGTTTAGCTACCATATTTTGGTTAATATTTTGACCAAAATGCCAGTAGTTATCGTGTCCAGTCAACTGAATACATCCACGGCCGTGAAATCGCCATCCATCTCCTGACGATTCGTCTCTGTTTCCCATTCTGTTAGCATAAATGCGATTGGCAATTTTCTCTGCTTTATGGGCGTAAAGAGGTATCTCTTCTGGTTTGAACTTGTGACCAAACAAGGCTTGAAGGGTTTCTGGTTTGTAGTTAAGGTTTTCTTCCAGTGTTTTGAAATGGTTGCACTCGTGTGAACACTGTCCAATAAATGCAGATTGGCGGTTAACATCGTTGATACCAAACGTAGTAAAGGTCGTAGCCAAAGGCTCTGACCACTCAGATCCAATCCCTAAAGCGTGCAACTTTTCTGGACTCATATGATTTTCCAATTACTTTGTAAATATTATTGGGAAATTTTAATTGTTATAACCAGTGGACGCACTGCCAAGAGGTCGATATGAACCCGCTGGACTAATACTTACAATTCTATTGCTATTGGGATTTATTAAGTAATCTTTCCCACCTGAAGTAATATGCACATAGCCACTAGGATCAGTTTGTTGACTTAGTATTGGGCTTTTTGCTGTAAAGACATCTCCCATAGAATTTGTGCTTTGTGATGCAGGTCTATAAACAGGAACTGGAATAGAACTACCTCTACTTGCAATTACATTTAAATCTTGAGCAGTCGGTGCTATTGAACTAGCATAACTATTCAACATCAAAGATTGCATATTAGGGCTCTGGTCTTTATTTTGATTTAACGCAGTCACAGCATTCTGTGCATCTGTAGTTTTTGCTATTCTGGCTAAATTAGAAATATCAGTTGCGTTTAAATTTGGATTTGACGCTATGGTTGATAGGAGCGTTGGATCGGTTATTCCAAACATACTAGATACATTTTTGTATGTATTGTATTGACTAAGCAAAGAATTTTTATCATTAACACTAGTTAACGCCTTGATTTGATCATCAATCGACTTTGTTGGATCATATGTAATATTATTAGAAGGTTGTGCTTGTGCAGATAATGAACTACCTGTTTGTGGCACTATTGAAGGATTTGATAGTGGAGATAATGAACTACCTGCTTGTGGAGTGTAAGATGGTGTTACTTGACTTCCAGCAGGACTCATAGATTGAGAACTATCAGATGGTGAATAATAAGATGGTGGCAAAGAAATAGCATTATCTGTAAATTGATTTTGATTAAGTAAAGTAGAAAGAGGTGATGCAGTTGTATCAGTGTTTACATTACTTGCATTTGATGGAGACGTTGGAACTCCATAGTTTGCTGGACCAAATGAATTGATCGTTGCATAGGATGTGCCTGGATTCGAAACATAGTTACTTGAATCTGGGTTTACATAACTTGCATCTGGCGGTGCTGTTGGCAACGAATAATTTGGACTAGAAACAATATTTCCGTTTTCATCCATGTAAACTTGATTTTGACCAGAACCAAAAATAGCCATGACGCTCTCCTTAATGTTGAATAATGCCGTTCGTAATCACAACAGGAGATGTGGTTAACTTGGATACAGCGTTGTTTAAAGTGGTTAAATCAGTGCTCAAAAGCGTGTTATACGCACTAGCTTGATTGGTTAAAGCAGTTGACAGGTTAGTAGCATTGGTAGACGCCATGCTTGTTAAAGCTGTATTAGCGCTAGTAGCCATACCTGTTAAGGCAGTATTTGAGTTACTGGCCATACCTGAGATTGCAGTTGATGCGCCATTTGCAATGCTCACAAAAGCCGTATTGGAATTAGCTGCCATAGAAGCTTGATTGTTAGACCCAGTATTAGCAATTGAAGCAAACGTACCATTAGTATTGATAGCAGTCGCTGTAGCATTGTTAGACTGTGTGGTAGCCACTTTAGCGTTTTCATAGATGCCAAATCCTTGAACGACTGTGGGTAACAACAACGATGCCCACTTAAGCGCATCATCCCCAGAATTCCTTGGTGCGTCAATCTTTTGATCTTGACCGCCACCATTCATACCCATTTGCATAGACATGATAGCGGCTACAGATGCAGTTGGATCGCCTTTCTTGACCACTTCAGCCAGCACTTGGTACTTGGCTTTATCAGCCTCGGCTTTGTAGCGGGCAATCGCTACTTGAGTCTCAGAATACTTCTGGTAATCACTGGTTGAAGAGCACCCAACAAGCGCCACGACTGCGAGGGGGATGGCGTACTTAATCATCTATTTTCTCCTTGAGGGAATCCCTCACTTGGTTGTAACTGGTGATGCAGGCTTGGAGGGCTCGGATGGCTTTGTCCCCGTCTGCTGTGATGGCAATAAGATTTGAAGAAGTCTGTCCGTCAAGTTCGGCTCTAGCTTGAGGTTGATCTCCTCCGGCAGTTCCGGCGGCGTTGGCGGAACATACACTATTGGAGGTGACGGGGATTGACAAGCGCATAGCCCCAGACTGCACATCAGCAGTGAGCTTGCTAATCTTAACTTGAGCTTCATTGTTGGCTTTCCTCAAAGCAGATGCAGTCTGATTGACTTTCTCGTTTAATTCTCGTTCTTTTGCTCTGGCTTCGTCATTGGCTTTTGCAACTTTTGCCACAGCTTCTGAATAGCACTCTTGATAGCCTTGATGATGTCCATAGAAATATGCTCCTAAAATAGCGCAAATTGCACCGATGATTAACCAAGGATTAAACATTTGAAGCCCTTGCTTGAGCCATTCTTTCACGCTCATGGTCAGCTTCTAACGTGGGAGGACTCATGGGAGGAGGGGGTGGAGTCCATCCTGCCGGGCTCATCATTACAACTGGGGCAGGTGGGGGCGCTACATAAGCATCCTTGCCAGCCTTGACATTGTTCATCATAGCCGTTGCTTCATTGGTCAAACCTTTGGTCATTATGCCTCCAATACCGCCTACAATCAACAAAACAATGTCGTTGAGCATCTTGGTAAAGGCCTGGTCAATGGGCGCCATAGCCTTGATAGGCTGGCTCACAAACATCACGCTATAGATCAGCGTGACCACAATAAAGAACAGAATCAAGGTCACTGTAATAACAACAAAAGCCCGAACTCGGACTTCTATGTCATCGGCAGACAGTCGATCCTTGGGGCTGTTGAGGAGCGCTAGGAGGATTTCCTTCAATTTTCTTCTCCAAAATGGGTGCTACTAAATATTCAGGACAATCTTGATCAAACTCACATCTGGGTTTCTGGCACATTTCTTTGTTGAAATTATCAGGGTCTTGGCAAAAATACCTGTACTGGTCATGGCAACCTGTACACAAAAATGGGAAAAGTATACATATCAATATTGAAGTGTATACAAAACTGAATTTTTTAATCATTTGCCTTCAATCCTTTGTAGAGCCTTGTTAACCCTGATTTCCATTTGTCTGACGTCTACATACATCCAAGCGATCAACGGAACAAACAACAAAAGAACAATCAACAAAACAATGATCAGTAAGATGGCGAGTGAGTCAGACTGACGATCATCAGCCATGCCCACATTAGCATCAGCACTGTAATTACTGAAGCCACCATTCTTCCCTTGATTAGATCCGCCTTTTGCTCCCGTTGCCATTTTGCCCGACGCTCCCTTAACATTTCCTCTCGTCTCGCTAGCGCTTGCACATTGGCAATGTGACCAATTTGCTGGTTGACCCGAGTATACAAGTCCTTTAATTCATGTGGAACGTGGTACACCATGTAATCACTCAACTCCGTATTCAATTTCTCCATCTGCAAATTGGCAATCGTGATCTTGATTGCGGCTTCTTGGCCTTCATCGTTATTTGCATGGAGAGCAAATTCTTCCTGTTCTTTAACGTAATTCTTCAGCGCGTTGTACGCTTGGAAAAACTTGATGAGAGCATCACTGACCTGTTGGTAAATGAGGTTCTCGTCAAACTCTGGCGGGGGCTCTTTCTTTTTCTTGACCTTTTTAGCAGGTTGAGAAGCTTTTGGCTCCTCTTCCTCTTTTTTACCAAAAACGCCAGTTAAGAACCCAAGTAGCCCTTTCGCTCTCTTTTGTACATTCTTAACGTCTTTGACAACTCCATCAACTTCATGGGCAATGTCAGTAACGATTTGACGCCCTTCCTTGTACATCTCACAAGCGTCTTTGCACATTTTGAAAGCGCCAGAAGCAAGAGCGACAAGTGTGAAGGGGTCAATTTAAACACCTATAAGAGCTTTTAAAAGTTTCGCAAGATTGTCAGCGCCGATGAAAGTAGCCGCCGCAACTAAGTATAAAATATACTCAATGCGCTTCATCCGCTTTGAACCGTCGTCAAAGCGTTTTTGAATGGCCTCATACCGTTGAGCGCAAACCGCCTCATGGACAGAAAGCTGCTTTTCGGTTTCAACGATGCGCACCTCAGTTGCGTCCATTATGATTTCTCAACGGGTGTTTCTAAGGGTAACTCGGTTTGAGCGGGCTCTTCAACTTCAACCGTAGGCGCGGGTGTAGGCTCAGCTTCAATAGGAGCTTCAACGGGCGTTTCTTCAACTTCAGGTTGAACGCCGAACACTGGGGCGGTAAAGGTTTGAACAGGAGCCGCTTCGCCTAAAGGTGCGGGGGGAGGCACTTCAGCGGTTTCTTTGTGTTCGTAAACTGTTTTTAAATGATCAAGAAACTTGTGAATCTCTTCAGAAGCCTCTGTTTCAAAATTTGCTAAATGATTGCGAATATCGTTGATGAATTGCATGATTACTCCTTTAAATTAAGATTTTGGCGCTTCAGGCGCAGTGAACTCACCTGTCTCTTTGTTGTATGTCCAACCTGGTTGAACATCTGATCCACATGGAATCATCTGATCTACCAGTGTAGGATGAAAACATTGCTCAATTGTGAAACCTGCAATAGGAACACAAATCTCTATAACATGACCTTCATGAATTCTTGCGTACATATTTAATCCTTACCATTCAACAATGACCATGCCGGGGGAGCCATTACCACCTGCGCCACCACCACCGGGGTATCCACCATAGTATCCACCACCTCCATTAGCGCCAGATGATGCTCCATTGCTATATGAACCACCACCACCAGTACCAATGAAATCAATAGAAAAAGAAGCACTCATACCTGATGTTGCAGAAGAAAGCGAGGGGTTGCTAGTTGAAGTTGAATAATTTGCTCCTGAACCAAGAAGCCCGTTAAAACCGCCTGTTGTATTAGACGCACCACTTGCCCCCATAACTGATGTTGTTCCTCCAGTTCCAAATAAACTCCCCGCGCCTGATCCTCCACCAGTACCTCCAGATGCATTTATATCGCCACCTACACCTGATCCTCCAGTATATGAACCCGAACTACCACCTCCAGTGGCAGAAACATAAGAACCAAATGATGATGTACCACCTGCGGATCCAACAGTTACATAAACTGATGTTACACCTGTTAAATCATAAATTGTTTTTAATGCAAAACCTCCACCTCCTCCAGGTCCAGCAACACCGCCACCTCCGCCCCACATCCGAACACGAACTTTACCAATACCAAGAGGTATATACCAAATTCCTGATTGGCCAGAACCAAATATTTGCATTTGGCCTGTTCCAAAAACCCCAGTAATGGGATTAAAGATTTGAGATTGAATTGGGATTGACATTATGAATTTCCTTGTAAGTTTACATTACGACCGTTGTATGTTCCTTTAACACCATCAACAGCTAGTCCTGTGTAATCAAATGCACCTGTGTTTGATGCTGAATAATTACTATTCAATTGAGCAAGACCGTTAATTACCAGTTGACCAGTCGAACCAGATGATGCTGAAGTAGCCGCAACACCAGCAAATACACCTGTAATGCTTGGAGCAGGTGAATTTGGATTTGGGTTAATAGGAACTTGAGCAGAAATAGAAGTTCCTGCGGTCAATGTGTAGTTTGAAATTCCGGGGGTTGCAGAATATATTGCATATCTTGGATATTGATTACTATCCAACCATGTCAATAAACAATTATTATTCAACAAAGGCCCGACTTTTAATTGTGGAGCACTATAGAAACTTGATGTAATAGTAATTGATAAAGTACTAACTGGAAAGTTTCCACTTGTTGGTATTGCGGCGCCATTATAAGCTATCACTCCGCTAGACAAACAAGTTAAGTATGCTGTAGTTGATGATGCGTATGAACACAAAACCAGAGCGCCTGCACCAGTAAAACCAATACCTGCTTGACCTGCTGTTAATGGATATGGTTGTGTCTGCGCATAGCTACTGTAATATGCGGTTTGTGGTGTGCCAGATTCAGTATAAATCTCAAAAACAGTACTTGTTGAATTTGGTGCTCCTGCAATTACATAACCACCACTCGGAGTTGATGTAATCACTCCGGGAGCATATGAAGTAATTGCTGTCGATGTATCAATAATATTAGTTACATTTGCATATGCAGTTGAGCTTCTTGGAACAAAAGTGCTTAATCTTTCTCCCGTGTTTCCTGCGTCAAAGAAAACAACACCAAATCCGCCATAGCCATTACTTGCAACACCTAATCCAGCAGAACTTATTCCACCAGCAATAGTGACGCCACTAGTTATTGATGTTCCAGTATTGCTCCATGTAGAATAATAACAGTAATTTGAAGTGCCAATATAAACAAGAACAAATCCACCACTTGATAGACCAGCCATGTCAAGACTTGCTATAGCAACGCCACCAGTACTTTGTGTTACTGATGTTACTAAAGAATAAGAGCTTGAGTAAATATCAATATTGATTGTGGTGTTTGATGCCAAAGAAGGATAAGCAATTGCAAAACCTCCATTGCTTAAAGCGGCCATCCTAACCGTGTTAGCTGAAGTACTTGAATACGAACTAAATGTTAGTTTACTAACTATATAATTTGATGAGTTAAAAACATTTATGTTTCCAACTCCACCAGATGTTGCGTAGGCTATTACATAACCTCCATTAGTTAAAACGCATTGTGTTATGGAAACTTGGGCAACACTTGAAAGTGTTGATGGTGACACCACCGATGATATTGAGTTTGTTACAGTAGTTGTAGATGTGCTTCCTGCATAATAAGCCACACTGGATGGCCTGATATTAGAGCTAACAATTGAACCAGGTGTGGCGCTCAATGTTGTTGCTGTAGAAGAAACATAATTAGTTACAGTTAATTGATAAGTCGTTTCGTTAATTTGAGCAAAAAACTGATTAGTTGCTTGAGCATTTGTAATTGAATTTGGCCAATACAAGTTTAAATAACCTGTAATCTCTATCAGGCTTACTCTTTGATACCTATCTAGGTAACCACCATAAATAGGTTGAGGTATAGCGCCACTTGCATTTGAAGGACTTACAACTGTTCCTGATGAATTATAAAATGCATATTGCATTGTGTTTAGGCCATCAGAGAATACAGCCGCAAAACCCCCTCCGCTTAGACCCAATACATTGATGTAGTTTCCAGTAAATGCACTGTTGTAATTTGCATTTGCCGCAGGTATTAACCTTTGTTGTGCGCCTAAAGTATTTCCTGTTGGAAGAAATCTTACACAAGGATATGAATATGTTCCATTGTAATCATAGTAACCAATAACAATTGTTGTTCCATCTGCCAAAATTGTAGCATCTGGGCCTGTCACATAGTTTGCAGATGAGTAAGTACTTGTTATAGAAAAAGAAGAATTACTAACAAGTGCAGTACCAGAAGAGTTATAAATAGAATAATTATAAGCCGCCAAATTTGTATTTATGTTACAAATAAAAACAGAACTATCACTTCTGGATGTCATTGCAAAACTTTGTGCATATCCACCAGTTTGTCCCATGTTTGCTGGTGGTGATAAACTTACAGTTACCCAAGAATAAGCAGGTGTTCCTGTTGCTCCGTAAGCTCTTAAATAGGTAGCTCCTGAAGTATTCATAACAGCAATTGCAAATCCACCATTTGCAAGAGCAGTCATTTCTATACTCATACTACTACTTATAGATACACCAGTATCTTGTTGTACTGCTGTTGTTACAGACCCTGTATTTGTATAAATTGCATAATTTACAGCATATGTTGTAGCGCCAGTTGTATTGATGAATGCTACAGCAAATCCACCACCAGTAAGAGCCACAACAGCAGCATTTGGATAAGTAGAATTTATATGTGTTGTATCAACTACAGTCGGGGATAAAACTATTGCTCCAGACGAATTAACAACCTGAAAATAAGTTGCACCATTGTATGTTGCATAACCTGTATATTTGTTGACAAAAGCTTGAACAATATTGCCGTTTGTCAAAACAGCGGCGAATCTTTTATTAGTACCACCGTAAATATTATTGACAAACGATGATGCGCCAAATATTGGCTGGATCGTAGACTGAACCAATGTTGAATTTGATGTTGGTAGGTTTTGTACAATAGGAAAATTTACAGAACTTGGAGTAGCTAAACCTGATGGTGGCTTGTAATCATTACCTGTGTAATATACTAAATCGCCTGCGTTAAAGCCTGTTGCAGTTGCAACTTCGGCAGTTTGGGTTGAAGAAACATTATTTGGTAATTGTTGTATCGAGCGTGTCATGTTTTAACCCTCATATCCATAGACGTTGACGTTGATTCCTGCGAGTGTAGCGTATGCTACAATCAATTTACTGGCTGTACAAACCAATCCACCACGTTCTAAAACGCTATTGGGTGGGATTACAGTTTGATATTCAAGATACTCACCTGCTACTGGTGTGGCGGCGGCTGAAATGGACAAGTTAACCGCAATTGGAAAACCTGTTGTGTTGGTCATGGAGACGTTAAAAGTCGATGGCGTAGCACCTGCTGTATATACAGTCGTGTTGGTTGCCGCCGCTAACGATGCCTGACCTAGTGTTCCTGATGCCATGATGAGTCCTTAAAATTGTCCGTAAAAGTACAG
>Ga0208739_1000386_pt1 | contig 13430 bp, 19 predicted proteins | sample CryBogCBE27Jul09_FD_184566 | JGI IMG/M metagenome (GOLD analysis project Ga0208739, IMG submission 184566) | Freshwater microbial communities from Crystal Bog, Wisconsin, USA - CBE27Jul09 (SPAdes) (version 2) | ecosystem: Environmental > Aquatic > Freshwater > Lake | place: Crystal Bog... | reverse complement strand
GATCACGTCAATGGGCATCTTCGGTTATCTTTCAAAGGCCCACAATGATCAGACTCTGGTGTCGGGTGATGTAGGTGCCAAATTGGCCATTTACGATGAGAAGATCAAAACTGCCCGGGACAACATTGATGCTGATCGCAAGCAGTTGGCGCAAATGGATGCCGCGGTGGATCAGGTCATGACTCGTAGTAACGATGAAAAAGGCGCCGACAAGAGCAATGCCATACGCAACAGCCAAAAGCGTGACCGTGCGGCCTTGGCCCGAGACATTGAAACCAATCAACGTATCATCAGCCAGATCAACGATGAGGCCGCACCTATTCGTGCAGAGAATCGAAAGGTCGAAGCCGAAGTAGGACCCATCAAATATATTGCCAAGCTGATCTATAGCGAAAATCCCGACGCCAACATCTTAGAAAAAGCTGTGACCTGGGTCATCATGATCATTGTAGCAGTATTCGATCCCCTGGCCTTGGTCTTGATCCTGGCCGCACAGCAGAGCATACGCTGGGCCGAGGGCGAAGCTCCTACTGAGCTAGAAAAGGAGTCAGTGGAGTCATGGTTTGATCGTGCCCGTAAGCGAGCACGCTTTTGGGATAAGCAATCCAAACCAGATGAAACTGAATTTGATGTCAGTGACGTGGAAGACACTGAACCAGTGGTAGATCAACATACGCATATAGCACCCGAGGACTACTACCGTGCCATGGGCCTGTTTGACGCATCACAGGCCTTGACAGATCCTTATATCAATGATTCATATACAAAAAACTCAACAGATCCAAGTCCGCCTGGTTGGATGTTTACAGAACATCCTCATCCTTCTGCAACAGTTGATCTCGAACCGGAACCAACTCCTGTACCAGACAAGAAAGTAGAAACTTCCGGAGCCGAATACATCGAGGTCAACGGCAAGCGCATGCATCACAAGGCATTTGATCCGCATAGCGTAGATGCATTTCACGCCTTGGAACGGCATCGAGACAGTAACAAACCAGTGGCCGATAATGCACTTCCAGAGTCGAATAATACCACTGGGTTCGGGGTATCTTTTCCTAGCAACCCTACCAAGGGCGATACTCATCTAAGAGTAGATCGCCTGCCTACCACACTGTACAAGTTCAATGGTCGTGATTGGATTGAAGTAGATAAACAACTCAACGGCAGTTATGTGTTTGATGACGCTTACATTGATTATTTGATCGATGGTGTGGCTTCCGGTGCATATGATCCAGACCTACTGAGTGATAGCGAAAGAGATGCCATTGCCATAAGATTAAAAAATAATCCTACACAGGAATGACATGAGCGAGATCAATACCTGCAGTTTCTGTGCCAAACACAAAGATGTTTTAGGCAAGCTGATTGTAGGCTCCAATGTGGCCATTTGTAACGAATGTGTGGACCTGTGCGAAGGCCTGCTCAAAAAAGAACAAACTCCTGGCAAGTCCACGGTAAAAAAACTTGTGGTGCCAGATCCACGCGACGTCAAAGATTATTTAGACCTACATGTGATTGGTCAGGACATGGCCAAACGAGTGCTCAGTGTGGCCATTGCCAATCACTACAAGCGTATAGGACGCGGTGGAACCGACATTCAAAAAAGCAATGTGCTCATGCTGGGTCCCACTGGTACCGGCAAGACTTTGATGGCCAGAACCGTGGCTCACTATCTGAACGTGCCATTTGTGGTGGCTGATGCTACCACACTGACTGAAGCAGGTTATGTAGGTGACGACGTGGATAGCCTGATCACTAGACTGTATCTGGCCGCCGACAACGATGTCGAAGCCTGCCAAAACGGCATAGTATTCCTGGATGAAGTAGACAAGATTTCAAGAAAAAGCGAAAGCTCAACTGTGACCAAGGATGTATCAGGTGAAGGTGTGCAACAGGCCCTGCTCAAGTTGGTTGAGGGCACACGGGTACGTATTTCGACCACTGGCAAGAAAGGTGGGGACACCGTTGAAATCGACACAACCAATATACTGTTTATAGCAGCCGGGGCATTCGTGGGCATAGACAGGATCGTTCAAAATCGTGTGCGTGGAACTGCCATCGGATTTGGGGCACAGGTCAAAACAGTTTCGGAAAACAGCGCAGATCCAGTCATGCCCGATGATCTGGTACGTTACGGCCTCATACCAGAGTTCGTAGGACGTTTCAGCAGTTGCGTAAGTTTAGAAGCATTGAGTCGGTCACAGATGATCAGTATCCTGACCGAAGTCAAAAACAATTTTGTAGCTCAATACAAGTGGCTGTTTGATCAGGATGGAGTAGAACTGGACTTTGACAATGCCGGACTTGAAATGATCGCTGATCGCGCACTGGCTTCCAAGACAGGTGCTAGAGGTTTGCATACCGAGCTGGAACGTGTTTTACTACCTCACATGTTTGATCTGACCACCTATAAAAAGCAAAATATTCTCAGGGTAGTTATTGATAAATCGCAGGTAAATACCCCTATGACACTACTACAAGAGAACTCATGAGGGAATACAAGCGATCAGTGCGGGTAGCCGATGGCAATGTAGAAAAAGCCCTGCGTAAATTCAAAAAGAAAATCATGGAATCAGGACTGCTTAACGAGCTCCGTGAGCGTGAGACCTACGAAAAACCTACTACCAAGCGCAAACGCATGAAAGGTGCTGCTAGGTCACGTCTACGTAAACAGATTCGCAGTCAGCAACTGCCAAAAAAACTCTACTGATGTGTATATACAGTTTGACCTGCCGCAGGACGAAAGTTATACCTACTACCTTACCACTATCAAACTAAACATCATTGACTGGGCTAGCCAGCACAATGTACGTTACAATCAAAAGACTGTCAAATATACGCATAGATTGACCTTTGACGAGGATCGATACTACAGTTTTTTTGCCATGACCTGGCAAGCTCAGCCGCCCACTCCGTTCAAAATAATTGACACAAGGCCCTAAACGTGTTATAAATATACATGTAGATGCCGAAGGTCGGGTCTACACAAAAAGTCAAAACTTGCTTATTAAAAAGGAGAAAATTATGACTAATACAAGACTTACAACTCTGGATCTCAATCCATTCTATCGCAATTCTGTTGGTATCGATCGCTTGTTCGATCGCTTGATGCATCAGGTAGACACTGCTTCATCCACCAACTATCCACCTTACAACATCCTGAAAACCGGTGACAACACTTACAAGATCGAAGTGGCTGTGGCAGGTTTCACACAGGGCGAAGTAACAGTGACAGTAAACGAAGGCAACTTGGTTATTTCAGGCGACAAGGAGTCAACTGATTTGCCTGAGGGCGTTACTTACGAATATCAAGGTATCAGCTCACGTCGTTTCTTGCGATCATTTACATTGGCCGACTATGTGGAAGTAACTGATGCTACCAGCCGAGATGGTATCCTTACCATTACCTTGGAGCGTCAATTGCCTGAAGCAATGAAGCCTAAAACTATTGCGATTTCCTACGATTCGTAATATAATTGTAAATACAGTGGAGGGCACAGTGCTCTCCACTCAACAAAGGACCCTGAGATGTCACAGATTGATACAGTCACAAGAACTCAAATAAACACCGAGCTAAAAGAACCACCCATGTTCAAGGTGATCTATCTAAACGATAATCAAACTACCATGGAATTTGTGATCGAAACCCTGATTGATTTTTTCAACTACAACACACAAACGGCCTTGCAGATTACCAGCGACATACACGAAGCAGGTAGCGCAGTGGTAGCAGTATTGCCTTATGAAATAGCCGAGCAAAAAGGCATTGAAGTCACAGTGCATGCTCGCAACAACAGCTTTCCATTGCAGATCAAGCTGGAACCTGACGCAGTCTAAATAGCAACTTCAATACGTTTAGGAAAGTAAACTGGCGTGCTCCAGGCAGTATTGCCGCGACCGCGAGGATTACTCACATAGCGAACACCGTGTTGAACACGATCCTCGGCTATGTGATAGTGTCCAAAACACCAGGTATGTATCTTGTGTTCTGTGTCTTCTTCCAAGGCCACCCGCATGTGACTATTGCCCATGCAGTTGAAACGCCAGGTGTCGGTTAGATCTATGTCGTGATAAATCAAATCCGGATCGGGCAAAGTGTGTGTCACTATGACGATCTTGCGCACATCTGGATGAGTCTGCATGCGCTTGACAGCATTGGCCATGTAGGCTGCATCATGATAGGCTATGCCCACAATGCCGCGGGCACTGGAAGGATTATTGCCGGAATCATCTATGTACCACTGTAGGCTCTGTTCGTAATCTAGGGTGGGATCAAAATCGTAACTCCACCAGCCATTGGTAGCTATGATGGCCACACCATTGATGATGACCACGTTGTTCTGCAGGTACACCACATTGGGAATATTGGCCAGGTCTAGTTCTAGATCGTGAAAACTGGCGCTTAGATCGTCCTGGCTGTAACGGTGCTCGTCGTTGCCATCGATATAGAATACACCACCACGATAGCACTCGCCTAGATGTGTCAAGGTACGTATCAGCACTTCGCGATCTCTGCATACATCGCCAGCGACCACACAGTAGGGGCTAGTAGGTTGGTGGGTCCAGTCAAACGAATCCCAGGTTTCTACATGCAGGTCAGAAATTAAATCAAATGCAAAAGTCATGATAACTATTTACAGAGGATACCCCATGTACATTATATTTGGCAACGAAGAAGTAGACAAGATACGAGAAAAATATACCGTGTTGGAATTGGACACAATTCAAATTGGCAACACAGAACCCAAAACTGCTCACTGCATTCTGCAGGGCATACCACTTGATGATCTACCTGATCTGCCACGCTTGAAATCTCTACATGAAAATCTCATGATCAACTACGGTCGTCGCGGCTGGAAATTGTGCCTACAAGCTATTGAACAGTTGCAAGGGCGCTGGGGTGGAGAACTAGACTCGTTCTATGGTGAATTGGCCACTAGAATCGCCGGTTTCCAGCAGACAGATCCTGGTCCAGACTGGACACCTGTAGTACACAAATAATCTCATAAATACCCATATAATAATAATAACAGCAAGGAGCTGAAATGGGTAATATCTTCAAAATCATTGGAGACCTTGGGTTTCCAGTGGCAGCCGCACTGGCCGGCGGCTACTTTATATTTCTTACCATCAAATTGTTGCTGGCCGGTGTGTTGTCCAGCGTCAAAGGCATGGCCAACATCATCACAGCTCTTGACAACAGAGTAAAAACCATGAATCATGATGTGATCCGTATTGATACCGTGGTATCAAATGCGCTGGGCCTAAGACCTGATGTGGAACGTATCAGTCGTGCCGATGGCAAAACCGACGCTCGGAGAGACTGATGAAACACTATGACTATGAATGGGATCTGTACCCAAACTTCCTCAAGCTGGATCCCGAACTGCCGGTTGATAGACTGGGCTGGAAGGAAGGTGACCTGTTTAAATTTGTCAATGTCGACGGTGTCATGATGCTCAAAAAGATCGACCGCCTGGTAGGATTCTTAGAAGAGGGCAAACAAAATGCAGAAGTTTGATCCAAACAACATACCTGGAACAGATCAGATTTGGACTGATCTAGACTTGGCCAAATGGATGATGTTTGCGTTCTTAGCAGGATTACTTATAGGATACATTTTATAATGGGCGACATTGGAGAAATAATCAACAAATACGGCTTTCCGATCGTGATGGCTGTGGGCATGGGCTACATCATACACTATGTATGGAAATGGGCCACGACCGAAGTCAAGCCAGTGATCAACGACGCCAACACAGTGTTGATAGCACTTATTGATCGTATACGCATGCTGGACAACGATCTCATACGTCTGAATCAAAAGGTCAATACAGTGTTGCACCTGCGTGGCAAAACCATTGAGCACGAGCGTGTTGAAGCTGAAAAATCAATCAATCGCATTGAAAAAGAAGTAACATCAGAAGAGCAAGAAGTGGCCGGCGGAACCAGTTAAACCTGCTACTTAAAGATACTCCAAATCCAGTTAAATAATAACTAGGAGCTAGAGTATGTATAACAACAAAAACATAATACTCGGTCTAGTAGCCTTATGGCTACCCGTTGCTGTTTGGGCAACACCCATGGCTGATTACAGTTTCAAAAGCCCCAGCTTCAACGGCTCGGGCTACGGCACCTACGCCCTGACTATCGAAAATGAACAGTATACTCGTCAACAGGCAGTGCTGAGTGCTATACAGTCAGCACAACAAGCAGCCGCCAGCGCCGCCGCAAACCAACCGATCAATCAGTTCCTGACCAACCTGGAAAGTCGTATCTACGCACAGATCAGTCAGAATGTGGCCACGGCCATGTTTGCCAACGGATCATGCAGTGGCACCGGATCGGCCTGTGGTGGCACTATCAATTTTCAAGGCAACACACTCAGTTGGGGCTATAATCCAGCCAATCCCAACATGATCAACCTCAATGTCAAAGACAGTTCAGGCAACACCACTGTGATACAGGTTCCTCTCAACTCATTCCAGATGCCATGATCAAAAGAATACTAATCATGACTGCATTCTTACTCCTATCGGGCTGTGCCATCACACAGAAAACCGGCCAGCTGGTCGGCATTGAACATGAACCTAAAGTGGCTGAGAACAAGATGCAGAAAGAGTTTGATGCGGTTCCGCCGCCAGCTGGCCCTAAGCTGACTGTGGCGGTCTACAAGTTTACCGATCAAACTGGACAACGCAAACCAGTTCCGGGTATTGCGTCATTCTCCACAGCGGTCACACAAGGTGCCGATGTGTTTTTGATCAAGGCTCTACAGGATGTGGGACACAGTCGTTGGTTTGATGTGGTCGAACGCGGCAACATAGATGCACTAACCAAAGAACGCTTAATCATTAAACAGATGCGTGATGCCTACGAGGGCAAGGATGCCAAACAGCTCATGCCCATGCAGTTTGCCGGCATCATCATGGAAGGCGGCATCATTGGCTATGACTCGGGCCTGGAGTCAGGTGGCATAGCCTACAAGTTCCTGGGCATAGGTCCACAGACACAGTATAGCAAAGACATTATCACCATCAGCTTGCGAGCTATCAGTGTCAATACCGGCAAGATACTTGCGGCTGTGACCGTGACCAAGATCATCTACTCTACAGCCGATAGTGTGGCTATTTTAAAAAGTATAGATCCAGGCGGCCTTGGCAGTATCATAAGCCAGGTAGGTGCACCCAATACCGGTAGCACCAGTGCCACGGCAGGCATATTTGAATTTGAATCAGGGCTGACCATCAACGAGGCCAGCACCCTGGGAGTTAAAACTGCGGTCGAAGCCGCAGTGGTTGAACTGATCCGAGAAGGTGAGCGAAAAGGTATTTGGGAATTTCGCAAACCCATCTTGGTTCAACAGCCCACGGTTGCAGAACCAGTGGCTGTGGCAGTAGAAGCACGGAAGGAGGAAGTAAAGCCGGAAACGGTTGTAACACCAAAGGACCACAAAGAGTCCAAGGAAACTAAGAAATGAAACCAAGCATAACAGGCGCTGGCAGTTTGTCGAGAAAATTAACTGCAATACTACTATCAACTGTGATGTTGATGGCGGGGGCCGCTGACAACAGTATCTATGTTGATCAGACCGGTTCAGGAGCCACAGTGACTATGACGCAGGATGGATATGGCAATGTGATCCGTGGAACAGCCAACGGTGACAACACCACCAATGCTGTGATCTACGGTGACAACAACCAGGTCAATATCAGTCAGGTGGGTAGCAACAATACCCTCAAGCTGGGCATACAGAGCACCACGGGTAACGGACAAGGCAATCCTACCGTGAACTACAGTGTGACTGGTAACAATGCCAATGCGGTGATTGATATCAATGCCAACGGTCAAAACACTGCCGAAAGCAATACTGTTAATGTGACCCAAACTGGCAACACAGCCAGCCTTAAAGTTGGCGTTATTGGCAACGAAAACAGCATATCAGCTACCACCGCAGGCGGAGCCAGCAACAGTGTCACAGCCAATATCAACGGCAACAACAACACACAAAACATCAGCATGACTGGTGGCGGCAACAACTCGGCTACCGTGAATCAAGGTGCTGGTGGTGCAACCAATGGCAATTCAGTTGGAATCACAGCAGTTGGTGCCAGCAACACATTTGCCATCACACAGGATGGTGGAACACAGGGCAACAGCGTGACCATTGGTGGATATGCGGCAGGATCAGCCTTAACTGGCAGCAGTAACTCTGTAGCAGTTACACAGAATGGCAGCAATGACAATACCGCCGCGATAGGTATCACAGGTGGAAGCAACACAGTCAGTGTGTATCAAGGAGCAACTACTGGGGTGAACAATACGGCCAACCTTAAGATCAGTGGCAGCACCAATAGCATTACTGTGAATCAGAACAAACCTTAATAGAGGATTGAATGAAACCATGGACGGCGCTACTATTCGCACTCTTGCTGAGTATATCCGTGACTTGCGACGCCGCGATCGGCACCATAACCGAACAGGTCAATGCCCCGCCTTCGATACAACGGTCCAAGACGACGCTAACTGGGACCAAAGGAACCGGGGTGGAGATGGAGGATGCAGTCAAGACAGCTCAGGGCAAGGTAGGCATAACCTTTGCTGATGATACTCGGGTCCAAGTAAATGAAAACTCTCGACTGGTTATTGACGATTTTGTGTATGACCCCAAGAAGCCGGCGGCGGGCCGGCTGGCCCTTAACATGGCCTCGGGCACGGTGCGCTATGCCTCGGGCGCGATTGCTCATGCCAATCCTAACAAGGTTGCTATCAACACTCCTACTGCTACCATTGCTGTTCGCGGCACTGACTTTACTGCTACTGTGGATGAGCTGGGGGCCAGCACAGTGATACTACTACCCAGTTGCCCTACCGGATTTGTGGATGTGGCCCGTGACTGCAAAACAGGCATTATTGATGTGATCACCGATGCCGGTCTGGTCACCCTAAATCAACCGTTCCAGGCCACCAAGGTCGAAAGCCGTAGCCTAGCACCTACCAAACCAGTGACCATCAGTCTCAGTCTGGATGCCATGAACAACCTGTTGATCCTTACTCCTCCGCCTGAACTGAAGAAAGCCATGCAGGAACAAAAGACCGACAACCGAGTAACTGCCTTGAGTCAAGACTTTCTCAAAGAAGCCGACCTCAGCAATGTGTTAGCCGATCAACAACGACAACTATTACAAACCAAACTGCAACAGGACTTTTTGGACCAGGACTTCTTGGCCAACATACTCACAATCTTGAATGAACAGTTGGCCGCTGACCTAAATCTCTTAAACAACACCACGAAAGGCTTGCTACCAGACTACAAGGCCAGCACCGGAGTCGTGGCTGCTGTGGATGATCTATCAGTCACACTCAGTCGTAACGACGGCAGCAACATGCAGAGTGTAACGGTGAGCAAAACTGACAATGCCACCATCTATCAAACACAGGGTAGCGTCACTGTAAAGAATCGTGTCAACACCGGTGGCACCACCGTCATAACCTTAAAACAGAATTGATATGAACGACTGGGACGAAGGTAACTTTAAATTTGCTACAGCATTGCTCGTCTTGTTGGTGCTGTGGATCCTGAGCTTATTTTTTCTTCCTTCTGCTCATGCGCAGACCGCCCAGGACTCAGCACAGGCCATGACCAACTATGCCACGGCCAATTCAATCTACATTGATCAGATTGGGGCGGGCAACAACACCTATGTGATTCAAAACGGTAGTCAAGATGCGGTAGCAGGACCAGGACAGAACACCATGCCTATACAGGGCACCGGCAACACTGTAAAGATACGCCAGGGTGACCCTACCGATCCCATAGGAGCCAATAGAGTAGAAGGTGCTATATATGGTGATTTCAATTACATAGGTGCCAATCAAGGCATCACACTTGGCAACCAAACCAACGGACAGGACACCGGTGGACACTATCAGCAGATATCCATTACCGGCAACAACAACACAGTCAACACTGAACAGACCAACACCAATGCTGGTGCTCACTATCTTTCAACCACGGTGGTGGGCAACTACAACACACAGACCATAAGCCAGACCGACAACACAAACAAGAGTGTGACAGCCACTACACAGGGCAATGCCAACACCTTGGCAGTGAGTCAGAGCGGTCTGGGTTCACAGAATCTCAATGTGAACTTGTTGGGCAATGGCAACTCGGCCACGGTCACACAGTCGGGCAACACTGGTAATAATGCTAATATCTCGATCACCAATGCTGGTGGACCGGGTAGTGTTAATTTAACACAAACTGGTGGGCAGAATTATAACATTAGCACAGTTTGTGTGACCGCGGGCGGCTGTCAACCCATAACAGTAAGACAGGGGAATTGATTATGATACAGTTTAATCTACTCAAAGAAAAACGCATAGCTCAACAGCATATAGATGCGGCCAGTTTATATGTCACTGAACATGGTGGTGAATTTATCATACGCAAGCGACACATAGAGTTCTATGTGCCCACTGAACACTCGGCCATTGTGGCCCTGCGATTTCCGTTCCTGCATGCAGAACAATACATTTGGTAAGGAGTTGATATGGCCACCCAAAAACCTTTGACTATTGCACCGGTATGTCAAGCCGAAGGCTGTAAAGAAGGTGCTCAAATCTTGAGCATACACGGCACTCAAGCCACCCATATGAAAACTTGTGCTCGTCACACTTACCAGGATCTACCCGAAGAACAAGAAAAATTAGAAACATTTTGGCCACCAAAAAACAATTAGCCCTGGAGTGTATATGTAGTTAATTATTACAAAATGATCTGTAAATATAGTGTCAGCATAACAACTACAACGAGCTGTCCGAGCATCAAATTTCAAGGCCCTTAGGGGCCTTATTTTTTTGTTATTCAGAATAAGTTAAATACATGATGTTCAAAAAAATACTCGTTAGTCCTTGGACTGCTCTCATAACTCTAGCCCTTGTTACAGCCTTGCGCATAGCAGATCCTGCTTTTGTAGAATCGGTTCGTTTACGCTATTTTGATACTTTAGTAACCAGCCGGCCCACTGAGGTAATTGGTGTAGATGTCGTAAATATTGATGAAAAGGCCTTGGAGCGATATGGCCAGTTTCCTTTTTCAAGAGATATATATGGAAAAATTATTGCTGATCTGTATCGTCGCCATGCGGGCCTTGTGGTATTTAACGTTCTCACTCCTGATCGTGACCGCCTTGGTCGAGATGCGGATTATATAGCCGCCCTTCGACAGTATCCAACTGTCTTGCCCAACATTGGATCAACCAGTTCACGCAATACACCGCGTGTGCCAGGATCCGTTGTGATAGGTCCGTTTCATGAACAGTTTGTAGACTATCCGGGCATCATTGCCAATCAGCCCGGTATTGAAGCAGCCGCAGTCGGTGTAGGTCTGGTTAATACCTTGCCCGAGATTGACGGAGTAGTTCGACGCATGCCTTTGGTAGCATCGAGTCAAGGCAAACTGTATCCCAGCTTGGCCATGGAAGTGTTACGAGTAGCTGGTGCTGACACCACGTTCCAGGTCAAGATCAATGAGAATGGCGTGGAAAAAATGCGTATCCCCAAGTTTGGCGCCATTACCACTGACAGTCTCAGTCGCATCTGGATTGACTGGAGTCTAGTTCCAGAACACTACAGTTTAACTGACTTGCCTCGAGACTTCGAAGGTAACATAGTCATAGTTGGTGTGTCGGCACAAGGTCTTGCCAATCCGGTGGCTACTAGCCGTGGTGAGATGCTACCACAGGACCTACAAGCCGCAGTGTTAGGAACTGTGATTGCCAATAGAGATAGACCGGCCATTACCAGACCCGACTGGGCCGACGGCGGCGAAGTCCTGTTACTGGTGGCTCTAGGTACAGCATTAATTTTCTTATCAAGGTGGACTTATGTTGGCATTATTTCAAGCATTGTTGTTGTTGGCGGGCTCATTCCTGTTTCTAGTTATCTGTATAGAACTCATGCTTGGCTCGTTGATATTTCTATTCTGGTTAGTGGTCTGGTATTGGTTTGCCTACATACTTATGGGGTTAAGTTCGTAAGTGAGTTCCTGCAGAAGCAACAGATCAAGCGGCAGTTTGGAAGCTATGTAAACCCTACCATAGTAGAACGGTTACAAAAAGATCCCAGCCTGATCCGATTAGGTGGAGAACGCAAAGAACTTAGTATCGTCATGACTGATCTGCGTGGATTCACTACCTTGGGTGAATCATTTGGAGACGATGTAGAAGGACTCACACAGATCATGAACGACTACATGACTGCTCTAAGTGTTCCTGTGTTGAAGAATGATGGCACGTTGATAAAGTTCATCGGTGATGCCAGCTTGCATGTGCATGGGGCTCCTTTAGATGATGTGAATCATGCCCGCACAGCAGTGCAAACAGCTATAGAAATGATCCAGGCCATTGAAGATTTCAATGTGGAGCTTACGGCCAAAGGTCGTCCGCCCGTGGGCATGGGTGCCGGTGTCAACACCGGCGAAACCTTGATTGGTAATATTGGTGCCAAGACCAAGTTTGGCTATGATGTGCTAGGAGACTCAGTATCAACAGCGGCACGCTTGGAAGGACAAACCAAGGCATACGGAGTGCTCCTGATTATTGGACCTAGAACAGCCGAATTGGTTCGAGATAGTTTTGATGTGGTCTGGTTAGACAACATTGCTGTCAAAGGCAAGACCATTGGTCTGGATATCTACACAGTGGGCAAAACCATAGCATACAAACATGAAGAATACCGTAAAGAATACCTACGCGGTGACTGGAAGAAAGCCCTGAAGTGGGCTAGAGAGCTGGCTGTAGATCCAGGTGTGGATATTCCAGAATACTATTCTAAGATGATCGAGCGTTTAGAAGGTGGTGTACCGGCCAACTGGGATGGTACCTACCATGCTACCAGCAAGTGATCAAAACTGCAGGTGTAGGCCAAGACGCAGATTGTTGCCAACTACAATTAATTCCATAGCACCGATCACTTGTAAAATCTCCAGACGATACTGTGGAATTTGATTGGCCGTCAAGTAGATCAAAGGTGTAGCGATCAAGAAATATAAATTTAGTTGTGCAGTGGTAGGGTGCGGACCCAACAAGGGATTGTGCTCGTAGTAGCCTTCATTATACCTATGGGTCATGTTGTGTGTGGTTGCCCAGTCACTCAACAACAAGGCACCATCAACTGCGGCCCAAGTCTTCTCGTCTGTGGTCCATTCTCTGGTCTCGGCCATGACCGATAACGACAGCATCAATAAAATTGAGAAGATTATTTTTCTCATCTGGATTTTTGTTCTTGTAGCTTGCTCTTGGCAAGATCTAGTACAATTTCCACTTTCGACCTGCTAGGTATTAGTGTGTAATCTATATTGGTATCTTGTAATGCTTGCTCCCAACGCTGGATAAAAGCCTCATAATTGTTACACTGGTCTAGTT
>Ga0208739_1000383_pt1 | contig 13511 bp, 10 predicted proteins | sample CryBogCBE27Jul09_FD_184566 | JGI IMG/M metagenome (GOLD analysis project Ga0208739, IMG submission 184566) | Freshwater microbial communities from Crystal Bog, Wisconsin, USA - CBE27Jul09 (SPAdes) (version 2) | ecosystem: Environmental > Aquatic > Freshwater > Lake | place: Crystal Bog... | reverse complement strand
TGTAGAATGGACGGATATGTTTGACATAAATGACTATAAAAGCATTATAAGTAAATTTTGGTCGAAATCACCTGAAGGGTATATTGCTGATGGTGATTTTAAAACTTTTGCTAATATATTTGCCATAGATATTGGCGAAGAATTTAATAGTAAGTCCGACAAATTAAAGTGGATATCATATTTAAATAAATATAGGAATGAGTGGGCACATGAAGGAACCAAAGGTAGGGGCTTAAATAAAAAAGAAGTAGACTTTCTAAAATATATTTCATCTATACTTACACCATAAAAAGTAATTCAGGGGTCTAATGTTTTATTCATTTATTGAATTACTTATATACTATAAGTACATGAGTAAAGTAATGTTAAAAAAAACTGCAAAACCTTTCGTAAAGTGGGTTGGTGGTAAATCTAAACTAGTACCAATTTTATTGAGTTATTTTCCGAATGAATTTAATAATTATTATGAGCCTTTTGTTGGTGGAGGCGCGCTATATTTCTCAATCAATGCATCTAGCTCATATATCAATGATTTAAATGAAGTACTTATAAGTGCGTATATTAACATTAAAGATAGATTAGACGATGTCATAAGTGCGTTAAGATCAATTGAAAATGAATATAATCAATTAAATAGTCTTGAATCTAAAAAAGAATTCTACCTGTCTAAACGAAAGCTTTTCAATCAGCTACAAAATGATGATTTTAATAAAACGATTCTCCTAATCTTTATTAACAAAACTTGTTTTAATGGAATGTACCGAGAAAACTCTAAAGGCGAATATAACATCCCTTTCGGAAAGCATGAATCACCAACAATATGTGATGAAAAAAACTTGAGATTAGTTAGTGAGCATCTTAAGAAAACAACCATCACACAATCGTCTTATGAAGATGCTATAAAATCCGCAAAAAAAGGTGATCTTATCTATTTCGATCCCCCATACGACCCATTGAATACAACCTCCAGCTTCACTACATATCAGGCGGGCGGATTTACTTCTCAAGATCAAGAAAAATTACGAGATACATTCAAGAAACTTTCCGACAAAGGCTGTTATGTAATGTTGAGTAACTCAGATACCCCACTGATTAATGAACTATATAAAGAATTCACTATTAATAAGATTTATGCATCACGATCAATAAATTCAAACGGTAAAAAACGTGGAAAAGTAAAAGAAGTCTTAGTCACCAATTATGCTAAAAAATGAAACATATTTTAAGGATAAAAAATTTCAATTGTTGTTAGGCGATAGTATTTCTCTAATGAAAAAAATAAAGCCAATGTCTATCGATATGATATTTGCCGATCCTCCTTATTTGCTTTCGAATAACGGAATAACCGTACATAGTGGAGAAATGGTGTCGGTTAATAAAGGAGAATGGGACGTTAGTAAAGGAGTGGACGAAGACTTTAAGTTCCATGATGCATGGATTAAGGCTGCAAAAAGGTTACTTAAGCCAAATGGAACTATCTGGATAAGTGGTACTTATCATTCTATTTATCTATGCGGACATTCTTTACAAAAACATGGATACAAAATTCTTAATGAAATAACGTGGTTTAAGCCTAATGGTGCGCCAAACATAAGTTGTCGTTATTTCACCGCCAGTCACGAAACATTAATTTGGGCTGGTAAAGACAATAAAACAAAACATACTTTCAATTATGAAGATATGAAATTTAGCAAATGGGAAAACGACCACTTCAAAAATGAAGATAAACAAATGAGGAGTGTATGGTCTATTGCTACACCAAGTAAAAATGAAAAGCTTGAAGGTAAGCATCCTACACAAAAACCAATTGCTCTTCTAGAAAGACTTATTCGAGCTAGTACGAATGAAGGAGATGTTATCCTAGATCCCTTCACTGGCAGCTCTACGACGGGTATAGCGGCTCATAAACTGAATAGAAACTTTGTAGGTATAGATAACAATCAGGAATACCTTAATTTATCTAAAAAGAGGTATAATACATTACAGAATGAGATGGCTTGAAGCATATAGCGAATTTGGATTAAAGAACGAGGATCAGGTCTTCGATTATTTGATATCTAATCTAAAACCAAGCATCACTCTATGGTCTTACTTTGTTAACTGGGAAAAGGTATTAGATAACGTTAGAAGTATTGAAGTTAACCTCAATATATTAAATTATCTCATCGGAAAAGATAATTTTGATGAAGAGTTCATCAAACTAATCAAGGAACATCCAAAGATTGTTGGAACCCTGCCAGCACTAGCAGTTAGGGATGGAAAGAACACCAAAAAATTTAAAATAATCGCTTCTTATGAAAACCAGAAAATAACTTATGAAGAGTTTGATTTCACTAAAAAAACTATTACAGATGATGATGCTACTAAATATCTAGAATTCATAACAAAGACTGGTATCAAAAACCTATTTATCAATAAGTCTATTAAAAACTTAGTTGATTATATGACGGGAGTAGAAGCCGGACTTGATAGCAATGGAAGAAAAAACCGAAGTGGTCATTCAATGGAGAATATTGTTGAGGCCTTTGTCCGAAAAGTATCAAAAGATACGGGCAGCACATATCTTAAAGAAGCAAATGCTCATAAGATTAAACAAGAGTTTGGTATTGATGTACCCGTAGACAAATCATCTAGGCGCTATGACTTCGTGATTAAACACAATGAAAAAATTTACCTTATAGAAACTAACTTTTATGGTGGCGGAGGTTCTAAATTAAAATCAACCGCTGGTGAGTACAGAAATCTTCAAGATAAGCTAGATAACAAATTCACATTTATTTGGATAACCGATGGCCTCGGCTGGCATACTACTACACTTCCTCTAAGAGAAACATTTGATAACAACGATATTATATTGAATCTTAAACTTCTTGAAAGTGGTATTCTTAATAGGCTAATCAGAGACTAATAGGTATGTTTACTGATTTAGAATTAAAAAAAGTTTATTCTAGCTCAAGCGATGATTTATTGAACGACTTTTACAATCCGGTTCTCGAAAGGGCTGTTAAGTATGACAGAATAACTGGTTATTTTTCACCTAAAATTCTAGCTATTGCTGCGAGAGGTATGGCCGGAATATTCGCAAATTCTGGGAAGATAAGAATTATTACAAGTATTGAAGTTGATGAAAATACATATAATGCAATTAAGGATGCTGAAAATTATGCTGATAAGATAAAAGAGTTATACTATTAGATATGGCATTTAATGAAGACACGCGTGTAAAAATACCTGCAATCCTGCACTTACAAAGACTTGGTTACAATTATTTACCAAAAAAAGACCTACTAATCGATGAATCAACAAATATTTTGACTAACATCTTTATCGATGCAGTCCATAAGATAAATAAGGTTGATCAGGCTTCAGCCCTCCGTGTTTTCGAAGAGATATCTTCAAAACTGGAAAACGACGACCTTGGTAAAGAGTTTTTTGATACCCTAATTGATCAGAGCAATATTAAGCTAATTGACTTCAATAATTTTGATAATAATGTATTTAACGTTGTGACAGAGCTGACCTGCCGCAATGGCGAGGAAGAGTTTCGCCCCGATATTACTGTTTTTATTAATGGTATGCCGCTGTGCTTTATTGAAGTAAAAAAGCCCAATAACCATTTAGGTATACAGGCTGAACGTGACCGTATAAACCAACGCTTCACCAACTCAAGATTTAAAAAGTTCGCAAATATTACTCAGCTGTTAATTTTCTCCAATAACATGGAGTATAACAATTCCGGTGTAAACCCACTCGCTGGCGCGTTCTATGCGACACCTGCGCTCGATGGGGATGTCAAATTTAACTATTTCAGAGAAGAGGTCGAGTTTGACCTTGGTAAAGCACTATTACCTTTTGATGCCGAACTTGAAAACCTTGTATTGAGCGACAATCACCAGCAAGTAATTAAACACAACCCCGAGTTCATAACGAACAAAAATTCTAATAGCCCAACGAACCGTATCTTAACGTCTCTGCTTAGTAGGGATCGAATCAAATCTTTGCTTCAGTTTGGGATTGCTTATGTAAATGACCCTAAGAACGGTATGCAAAAACATATCATGCGCTATCCGCAGTTCTTTGCAACAAAGTCGATCCAAGTGAAGCTTGATTCCGGAGTAAAAAAAGGAGTCATTTGGCACACCCAGGGTAGTGGTAAAACTGCTCTTGCTTTCTATAATGTTCGGTTCCTTACCCACTACTACCACGAGCGAGGAATCATTCCTAAATTTTATTTTATTGTGGACAGACTGGATCTTCTTACGCAGGCAAGTTCTGAATTTACTATGCGAGGTCTCGAAGTTCGCACCGTCAACTCAAAAGAGGAATTTAGACAACAATTTTCTGAGACCAAAGCACTCCATGGTGCGAGCGGTAAGCCTGAAATCACAGTAGTAAACATTCAAAAGTTCAAAGATGACACTAAGGTTGTAGAAAAAATAGATTACAACGTTAACGTTCAAAGGATATATTTCCTCGACGAAGCACATCGCAGTTACGATCCTAAGGGCAGCTTCCTGGCAAACCTTTACGAATCGGATCGTGATTCTGTGAAGATTGCGCTCACTGGAACCCCACTTATTGTTCCAAGCTCAAAAGACGAAGAAAAGAAACAAGATACCAAAACTACGCGTAATATTTTTGGAGAGTATATTCACAAGTATTACTATAATTCTTCAATTAAAGACGGCTACACTCTTAGGCTAATTCGTGAGGGTATCGAATCGAACTATCGCATTAAGCTCGAAGAGGCTTTACGTGCAATTGAAGTAGCTCACGGTGAGATTGCTCGCAAGCAGATTTATTCTCATCACAGCTATGTTGAACCTATGCTCGATTATATTATCGATGACTTCCGTGGTAGTCGTGTACGTTTTGGTGATAAAGAAATTGGCGCATTAGTAGTCTGCGATTCTTCTGATCAAGCACGCATGATGTATCAGTTGTTTACAGAAAAGTATTCTTCTGATGCCGAAACGCCCGAGCCACTTAAGGCTGCATTAATCCTGCATGACGAAGGTACAAAAGAATCGCGCCGGGCAGATATTAATAATTTTAAGTACGGCAAAAGTAGCGACCAAGTTGACATCCTATTTGTCTACAACATGTTATTAACTGGGTTTGATGCACATCGACTGAAAAAGCTTTATCTAGGCCGCGTAATTAAGGCACACAACCTACTACAGACTCTTACTCGCGTAAACCGACCATACAAGTTATTTAAATATGGTTTTGTCGTTGATTTTGCAGATATCAGTAAAGAATTTGATATTACCAATAAAGCATATTTTGAAGAGCTCAATCAGGAATATGGCGACAGTCTGGACGGAGAAATCAGCGAAGATATCTTTGGTTCACTATTCAAATCCTCCGAAGAAATCAATTCTGAAATCGAAGAAATCAAAAACAAGCTTTTTATGTATGATCTTGTAAATGCAGAAATTTTCTCCCAACAGATGAGTCAAATTGATGATCGTAAAAAAGTAGGGGAAATCGTGAGACTACTTGGCGATGCACGTGGCCTATACAATGTCGCAAAACTTGTTGGCCACTATGATATCCTAGAGAAAATTGACTTTACCCAGATAAGCAAGCTTTTCCGCGAAGCGTCTCATAGGCTTGATCTGCTTAATGCCAAAGCCTCTCTCGAGAAAGGTGATGAGAGCCAAAATATTCTCAATGTTGCACTTGAAGATGTAATATTCACGTTCCGGAAAACAAGTGAAGAAGAGCTTAGGCTTGCCGACGAAGTAAAAGACATCATTCGCAAGGCTCGCCAAGGACTCGGTGGTAATTTTGACCCAACCGATCCCTACTTCCAAACACTATACGAAGAATTCAAAATGTTATTTGAAGAATGTAATATGCGCGAGCAAACACAAGATGAAATGCGCGAAAATATGTCTAAGTTTGAACGACTATTCGATAAAATCCGTGAACTCAACCGCAACAACGACAATCTACGTGCAAAATACAAAGGAGATTCAAAATTTGCACGTACACATAAGCGCATCAAAGAGCGACAGCTCATATCAGATAACGATGTTGATATATTCAACGTGCTCATGAATGCAAAAAATGGGATTGATGAGCGCGTAGCTAAATCAGAAAATATTGTCAGTAATACTGGCTACTTTGATGATTTAGTAATGCAGCAAGTGGCTCAAAGCTTCCATGACGCGAAAGTTAAATCAAACTATGATGCCCTTGAGCTAACTCGGCAACAAATTGCCAAAGAATACGAAAATGAATATAACAATATAGGAGTTTACATATGAACGAAACCTTTTCAGCACGCACAAAAAGCCTGATCGATAATCTAAAACGAACCTGCGCAAGCTACGGCCTTGGTAACGACGGTAACGAATTCAAAATTGTCACTCAGGCATTTCTTTACAAATTTCTTAACGATAAATTCGGCAAAGAAGTCAAAGCTATCGATCCGAAACTTGCTGAAAGTGAAAACTGGGAAAAAGCTATTGCAACTTATTCGGACAATGATTTCAAACTACTCTTAGCTAGACTACCTGCTGGTAGCGCTAAGCTTGAGCCTGTACATTTCATATCCTACTTATTCACAAATTCGAACGATCCAGAATTCGCACAATTGTTCGATGACACCTTAAGGGATATATCGCTAAAAAATTCATCTATTTTTTCTGTTGAGACTGAAGATAAGTCTCAGATTCGTTTATTCGATGACGAATTAAGTAATTATATTGCTAATAAATCCCAGCGCAACAACTTCTGTAAGGCAATCATTAACCAGCTAGTAGAATTTAGTTTCGAAGATATGTTTGATGAAGGCTTTGATTTCTTCTCGACCATATTCGAGTATATGATCAAAGACTATAACAAAGACGGCGGTGGCAAATATGCAGAATATTACACTCCGCATGCTGTTGCCAAGATTATGGCGTCAGTTTTAGTGCAAGATGATGCGACAAACGTTACATGCTACGACCCTGCAGCAGGTTCGGGTACACTTCTGATGAATCTGGCACATGCCATAGGGCCTGATAAGTGCACTATATATTCGCAAGATATATCACAGAAGTCATCTAGTCTACTTCGCCTTAACCTCATTCTTAATAACCTAACTCATTCAATCCATAATATAGTACAGGGTAATACCATCGTTAAACCTGCTCATCCAGAGCGTCGTTACGATTATATCGTCTCAAATCCACCTTTTAAATTAGACTTTAGCGACGATCAGCCAGCTCTTGCATCTAGCACAAACGCTGAAAGATTTTTTGCAGGCATACCGAATATCCCGAAAAAGGAATTAGATAAAATGCCTATATATTTGCTCTTTTTGCAGCACATCATCTCTTCACTTTCTTCAGAAGGTAAGGCTGCGGTAGTGGTACCCACTGGATTTATTACTTCTAAATCGGGAATTGGGAAAAAAATAATAGAAAAACTAGTGGACGAAACAATGCTTCGCGGAGTAGTCAGCATGCCTAGTAATATTTTTGCTACTACGAACACGAATGTATCAATCTTATTCATCGACAAAGCAAACACAAAGGGCGAAGTTGTCCTAATGGACGCCTCGAATCTTGGGGAAAAAATAAAGGACGGCAAGAATCAAAAAACGCTCCTGTCTTCACACGACGAAGATATGATCATAAGTACATTCAAAATGCATGAAGCTATCGAGGACTTTGCGGTTGTAGTTGACTATAACGCGATCAAAGAAAAGAATTATTCTCTGAGCGCAGGACAGTATTTTGATATTAAGATCGACTATACTGAAATATCCTCTGAAAAATATAACCAAGTAATGACCGCTTATACACTAAAATTGCAAGATTTATTCAAAGAAAGTAATCAACTAGAAAAAGACATTGCCGAACAACTGGGACGCATAAAGTATGAGTAGAACTATTAAGATTTCAGATGTTGCGGATCTAAATTCTGCAACTATATCAAAAAGTAATGTCCCGCGGGTGATTAATTATCTAGATACAGGCAACTTAACAAAAAATATTTTCCATGGGTTTAAGCGAATACGAACCGACTCAGAAAAGTTACCTAGTAGAGCGCAAAGGATTGTTAAGGATGGCACCCTGGTTTATTCAACTGTGAGACCCGCTCTGGAGCATTTCGGGTTTATTAAGAAGCCTATTGATAATCTCATTGTTTCTACGGGTTTCACGACGATAGATGTACATGACCAAGGTATAGATCCAAAATTTCTGTATTATCTTCTTACGCAGAGCTACGTCACTAAGTACCTACACAGAATTGCATCAAGCAGTGTATCGTCGTATCCATCAATTAACCCAACAGATATTGGTAATCTTAGGTTCAAAGTCCCTAATGACGTATCAGTGCAACGGAATATAGCTAATGCCCTTACAGTATTAGATAAAAAAATTGAACAGAACCATACTATTAATGCCCAGCTCGAATCTATGGCTAAAACATTATACGACTACTGGTTTCTGCAATTTGATTTTCCAGACGCTACCGGAAGACCATACAAACACTCGGGTGGAAAAATGGTTTACAGCGAGAAGCTTAATCGTAATATTCCTGAAGGCTGGAATGTATTTTCTGTTGCAGATCTGGTTACGAAATCAAAAAATGGAGACTGGGGTGCTGATTTGAGGACTGGTCAAATAGACCAAGAAGTTTATTGTATTCGCGGCGCAGATATAAATGCTCTGAACGGAAGCGGAATACTTGACCCACCTATACGCTATATACTGCCTTCGCATTCGGATCGATTATTGACAGCCGATGATCTTGTCGTGGAAATATCTGGTGGTAGCCCCGAACAGTCGACGGGCAGGATGGCACACATTTCAAATGAGGTACTAAAAAGATTTAAAGTGCCACTTGTATGCTCTAACTTCTGTAAGGCTATTTCACTTAAGAACAAAAAACTTTCCTTTATTATTGAGCATCACTGGAATCACCTGTACGAATCTGGCGTGTTCTTTAATTTTGAAGGAAAAACTAGTGGAATAAAAAATTTACTATTCGATCAGTTGACAAAAGATGTTTACATCGCATTGCCAAATAATGAAAATCTTATTAACAAGTTTTATGAAATAAGCATGGTTCTTGATAGAACTATGCAAAATAATTTAGCCCAAAATAAAGAACTTACTCATCTCCGAGACTGGCTCATCCCTATTTTAATGAACGGCAGGGCAAAGATATTGAACAAGGAGTTAAATTGAAAAACTACTATCGAATAATGCTTGGTCGAGGGAGCGCTTATGCCGAAGAGGCTAAATTGGGTGATTTTGTAGGTGCTGACTTTGGTATCGATATAGATCTAACGAATAAGTTGCCTGATAACTGGCGTGATTTCAATAAAAAAATGATTCCTACTTGGCTAGAGAAGAATCCAGGTAAAACAAAAATAGGCGCTGGTCTTGCTTGTGGTCAGTTATGGACAGTTGTTAAAGGGGTGCTTGTTGGTGATATCGTGCTCAGTCCTCACGGTAATGGTGAATATCTAGTTGGTGAAGTTTTGGGTGAGTATGAGTATCATCCTGGCAGTAATCTTCCTCACAGACGCAAAGTAAACTGGTTTACTACACTTAACCGTCAACAAATGAGCTTAGAGTTACGAAACTCATCCGGTTCTATTACGACGGTTGCTAACATTTCGAAATATGATAATGAGCTTTCTTTATTAATTGAGCATCCCGGTGCTGTTATTTCTGTTACTGACGAATCAGTTGAAGATCCGTCGGTCTTTGCACTGGAAAAGCACCTAGAAGATTTTCTTGTTCACAACTGGTCTCACACAGAGCTTGGTAAAAAATATGACATATATAAACAAGATGGTGAAATAATTGGTCAACAGTACCCCTCAGATACAGGCCCGATTGATATTCTGGCAATAAGCAAAGACAAAAAAGAACTGCTCGTGGTAGAGCTGAAAAAAGGTCGCATAAGCGATGTAGTCGTTGGTCAGATCCAACGGTATATGGGCTATGTAAAAGACGAGCTAGCAGAACCAAATCAGCGAGTAAGCGGTGTAATTATTGCACTTGAAGATGATATACGACTACAGAGAGCTTTGAGCGTGACTCAGAACATCAGTTTCATGACCTATGAAGTTAAATTCATGCTCAATAAGAAGAAATAATTTCATCAAATATTATCCTAGTTCAGTTTCTGTAATCTCTTAGCATATGAAATTTTCCAAATTACTGAAATTCCCATACCCCTCTCTAAGCTCTCTCACAGCGGCCTCAAATAGGATTCCCTCTTATCATTACCAATATTTATAATCGTCATCCCTGACATAGGCTCCTGCACATCTAAGGAAGCTAATTTTGCATAGAATGTATAAGCCGGAAGATTAGATATATCTCCTCTAGAAATAAAAGGTTTAAATAAGGGCAATATAAAGTCTTCATCAGCTGGACTTCCTGTTCTAAAACAAATTATCGTTCCGACGTTGGCAAGTATTATATCTACTAAACGTTTGTTTTCCTGTTGTGACGTAGATTGCTCTGCCATAGTAAGAAATAATTTATACTTTCTCGCTTCACTTAACATCTGCACAAAGCTTGTTGTTGCGAAATTTTGAAACTCATCGACATATAAATAGAATGGTCTTCTATCTTTTTGGTTTATTCGTGCACGTCTAAGTGATGCAACTTGAAGCTTAGATAGAATGGCGGTTCCAAATAGGGTTGACGTATCCTCTCCAAGTAAGCCTTTAGAAAAGTTACATACCAGTATCTTTCCTTCATTTATTATCTCCATGAAATCTATTGTAGATTTTTCTTGTTCTAGAATTTTTTTAGCACTAGCTGAGAATAGAAATCTACCAATTTTTGAAGTTATGCCCGCCGACATCTTCACCTTCTGGTAACTACCAGCTTTACCAATTTCATTTTGCCAGAAATGTCTGAGATTATCATCATCGAGCGCCTTTACAACTTTTCTTCTATATTTTGGATCATTAAGAAGATCAAAGATTGTAAATAAAGTAGCTCCTTCAATTGTTAGTGCAGTTTGAATACAGTTGCGGAGTATATACTCCACTCTATGGCCACCACTATCATCGCTTGAAAATATCTTTCTCATTACAGAAATCACCGATTCAGTTATTAAATCCTTTTCCCGAAGAAGATTATTTCCTGTGAGTGTTCTATCTATTTCAAGTAAGTTAATACCGATTGGATGATCCAAGTCATCTGGGTTAAGATAAATAACATCATTTATTCTATGTTCTGGAATTCTAGAGAGAATACTTTCAGCTAAGTCTCCATGCGGATCAATAACAGCAAGACCCTTTCCGTTTTCTATATCCTGCATGATTGCGTATTCAAGCATCGTTGTCTTACCATTGCCGGTTCCACCTAAAATATAGACATGTTTTTCGCGCTCTTTAGCTGTCAGTCCAATAGGAGTGGTTATTCCTTGATAATGATTTTCTCCTAAGTAGACATCAATATCTCTACTTTGTTTTAAAGACAGTGGTGCCGGAAGTAGTTTACTAAGTACGCTAACGACATTCTCAGCAGTACCCGATGAATAGTTTGGAAAGTGATTAAAGTTACTAAGCTCATTAACAGACAATATCATCGGTTTAGATAGCGCACGCAGTTTAAACTCGGACAGTATTTTACTCATGGGTTTATCTATGACTTTTAGTGTTTGGTAATGACGACTGGTATATGACTTTAAAGCTGCAGTTATTCTGCCTAGCCTGTTGTGTCTAATTTCCTCATCACTCGATACTACTAAGGCTCGAACAGAAACTAAAAATAATGGCTCAAGAATCTTTTTCTCAATACTTTTAATTCTTTCTTCCTCAAAACTACTTATCCGCCTACTTGGCATAGATTCGTTTTGTATTTTCTTATTTTCGCCAGCATCTTTAAGCGAAGAGTTTAAGTACTGTTTTGTATCTCCATGATAGGCTAGCGTCACAAGATCAGTTAGTTTTAGTGACGCCCTACTAAGCCCACTTAGGATTCTAGTAGATTTAGAACTACCACTACTACTAAGCAAATTATCTACATGCTCACTTCTTATAACTGCATGGTGAATTTTATGAATGTCTTTTGGTACGTGACCACTTACAACTAATTGAAAAGCTATGAGCTCACTTGGACTAAGTTTTGTCATGGCGCCAGTTAGGTAGGTCATTGGATCGACTTCATCAATCTCATCAATTCGTTTTAGCGGATAGGCGTAGTGCTTATTTTGAGCATAGTAAACAAGACTAGCCTTTTCTAGCTCAACCGAGCTCATATAATCGACAGTTGGTTCAATGGTAGTTCCTGGTAGGTATGAACGAATAGTTTGCTCAATGGATGCCTGCAGGTGACTCTCAAAGCCAACAATAAAACTAATCCCAGTGCTATAGGTGCTCATAATTTCAAAAGACAACTGGCTACTTCCGGCCAAATCTCCAAGTACTGTAAATAATTGGTTAGTTGAATATACCGGCGTGCTATTAAGGGTTGGTGGAATTAGTTTTAAGAATGTAAGTTTGCTCATGGCTTACTTCCTAAACTAATCTGATCATGAATGAAACTATATGAAGGTAAAACTGATGCGCTAAGGGTTCTTGTGTCAGTCATATTAAGTCCTAGTGCATTCATCTCACTTATTGTCCAAGCTCCAGTTATTGGATCGACTGATTCAACGAATGCCACATGCCCAAGTGGCCCTGCAGTAGAAACCATAACAGCACCGAAGCTCGGGATGTCATCTACAAGCCAGCCATCTTTTTTGGCATTGATTCCCCAAGTATTGGCATTACCCCACGTATTTGGAACAGGATCTCCGTTTTGAATTCGTAGCAGAGCCGCCCAATAGGTACAATTCCCCCACGCATATAGATCCTGCGGATTGCCTTCACCTGTATAAAAACCTGTTGGATTAGTGTAAAGCGATGTTGGGCTGACAATTGCAAAGACTGCTGCCATTGGCATAAATACTAGAAATAGTAAGATGCATGCAATAAGAAACATATGCTTCTTTAAAGAAACCCCAGCGCCCACTAGTAGTATTGGATTCATGTCTAGCTCCCACCATCCATATATTCATTAGGATTGGTCGTAATAAGTGGATGTTCTCGTTCTGAGGCTACTACTCTTACTGCAACATGATTTTGATCAGCAATAATTAGTGCATCACCACGCTCACAGGTTAGAAGAAAACTCTGTTCATATTCACTTAAGTTAAACTCACTAACCACGCCTTTTATAGTTGTTGTGTCTTGGCGCATAAGAATTCTAAGACTACTTTGAGAAGCAATCGCTCGTCCATATTCATTCTTTAGAAAGTCATTGGCTTGTTGAGAGATTATAGAAACACCAAGATAATACTTTCTAGCTCTACGAACAAGCCCGGCTACAAAGCGGGCACTCTCTTCGTGCTGCAGTAACATCCATCCTTCATCAATGATAAGTAACCGTTTTTCAAGTGAGGCTTTAACCTGATTTGATACAAAGTTTGAGATTATCATCATCATGATTTGGCGTAGTGACTCAGGTAAGTCCTTAATATCGAATATAACT
>Ga0208739_1000381_pt1 | contig 13529 bp, 23 predicted proteins | sample CryBogCBE27Jul09_FD_184566 | JGI IMG/M metagenome (GOLD analysis project Ga0208739, IMG submission 184566) | Freshwater microbial communities from Crystal Bog, Wisconsin, USA - CBE27Jul09 (SPAdes) (version 2) | ecosystem: Environmental > Aquatic > Freshwater > Lake | place: Crystal Bog... | reverse complement strand
AGAGCCGGTTAAGGAGAAGGTCAAGGTTGAGTCCCAAAATGAGTCAAGCAATGACTTTGACCTATCTGATCTGGATCTATCCAAAGACCCGGAGCCGGTTGTTGAGGATAAGCCCAAGGGCAAGAAGTCAAAGGAGGACAACATTGCAGAGCTTCGCAAGAAGGCAGAGGCTTATGAGGAATCCCTCAAGGCAAAGGACAGCGAGGTTGCCTCGTATCGTGAGAAGCTTGAGAAACTAGAGGGAGAGCTTGAGCGTACTGCTTTTGAGCGTTCCCCTAAATTCAAGGAGAAATATGAACAGCCGTACCAAGATGCTATTAGCAAGGCTAAAGATTTCGCAAAGGAGATTGGCGAGGATGAGAGCATTGCAGAGAAAGCTCTATCGCTCAAGGGGCGTGAAAGGATTAGCTTCATTGACGAATCCTTCGGGGGTGGTGCGGCTTCAGCCGCATTTCTCCAACTTGTTAACGATGCCGATGCTAAACGGGGAAGTCTGGAAAATGCTCTCACAGATTATCGAACAACTGCGAATCAGATCGCTCAAGCTGAACAGCAACAGCAACTCCATACAGTAGATACGATCAATAAGAACTTTGATCGAGTTAAGAGCCACCTAGCGCAGAAGAGTGAGTTCTTCAAGCTAACTGGCGATGAGGAACACGATAGGGCGGTTAACGCTCGTATTGAAGCCGCAAAGAACATAATTCATGGCAATGCCTCCGTTAATGAGATGACCGTCGCCCCATTCCTTGCCGTTATCGCAAGGGAGGCTGTCGCCGAGAACGAGAAGCTCAAAGCAGAGCTTTCCAAGTACAAGAGCCGGGCGGCACAGGATTCTAAAGTCCAGCCAAGGATTACCAAGGGATCTGTCTCCGATACGGAAGGCGAAACCCGTGGCAAGCCCAAGTCTGCTCTTGACGCTATCCGCGCACAGCTTCGCTAATCAATAGGGTCGTTATCCTGCTAAAGACGCAGATCGGACTGTAAATCCGATACCATAACGGTTGGCTAGGAGCATTACCTAGACGGCCCAATTTCCATGAAGCTCCAGACTTACGGACTAGACTTCAGCCAGCATCCATCCATAACGCAACTTGAGATAGAGTTGCTTATGGTGGCTGATGCTGACCCCTCTCGTATAAGCGGAATAAGCAGGGGTCAACATATCAAGCATTGTATCGCAATGCTATGGCCCGATGTGATTAAGTCATGGAACGATTGGAATGAATTAGCTCTTTGGGCATGGACGAGCTACAGGGAGATTGGGGTTACTGGCTGTGCGGCGGCTGGAAAGACCTTTACATTCACCCTCCTGTCCCTAGTCGAGTATTTGGCTAGACCAATGGGAACTCGCGTTGCCTTAACCTCGACAACTGTTCCCTCCCTCCGAGGTCGCATCTGGTCTGAAATGATGAGGTTTGTACGTCCTTGTGTTCCTCTATTTGGATTAAATGTCGTGGACTCGCAGACCAAGATCCAGTTCTCCAAGGGAGACGATAGAAGCTCTATCATAGCCCTTGCCGTCGATTCTGGGGCTGTAGAACAAGCCGTAGGTAAGTTACAGGGTGTTCACCTTCCCCGCATGGTTATCATGGTTGACGAGGCGGCACAGACCAATCCAGCCGTATTCTCTGCTAGGGCGAACTTGGAAGTGGGTACGGACTTTTATCATTTCATTGCAATCGCTAACGCATCATCCATGTTCGATCCTCATGGACTATTCTGTGAGCCTCGTATGGGGTGGGGAAGCATTGGAGATGATGATGAGCATTGGGAAACCAAGTCTGGTGTTTGCGTTAGGTTTGATGGATTGAAGTCTCCGAATGTCAAGGCAGGAAGAATCATTTATCCTTATCTGTTCTCCCAAGACAATGTGGAGATCATCCGCAAGAACTTTGGCGAGGGAAGCCTAGAATGGAATAGCTATTGCCGTGGAATGTGGAGCAAGTCTGGCGCAAGGAATACTATCCTTGACAGCGCAATGATTGCCGAAGGAAAGGCTAGGGAGAAAGTCATCTGGGCTGGTGGAGGCATTAAGACTATTGCCGCTCTTGATCCAGCATTCACTACGGATGGTGACGATTGTATCCTGCGATTTGCAAGGGTGGGCAAGGCTGATGACAACCAAGTGATGATTGAGTTAACGGAGGTAGTTCGACTTAATCTCATGGACGACCCCAATTACCCGCTGTTCTACCAAGTGGCAGATCAAACGATTAACGAGCTTGAGAAGCGAGGAGTAGAGCCAGAAGATTTTGCTCTTGACGCAACGGGTGCTGGTGCTGGTATCGCTGATATTATCAGCCAGAGATGGCATAATGGATTCCTGCGTGTGAGCTTTGGTGGAGCCGCTACAGACGCTCCAATCAGCGTGGAAGACCCTCGACCAGCCAAGCAAGTCTATAGCAATCGAGTCACGCAACTATGGAGTCAGATTAAGGTTGTTGTCATGGCAGGACGCATGAGAGGGATGGACGATCAAACTGCTAGGGAGCTATGCGCTCGTATCTACTCACTTAAAAATGAGAAGACCTTGTTGGAATCGAAGAAGGATTTGAAGAAGCGCACCAAGGGAAACTCTCCCGATAGGGCTGATGCTCTGTCCCTGCTTGTCGAGCTTTTTGTGAACCAGAACGGGCTAGGCAATGCTACTGGAAGTCAAACACAAAATGATGACGATTGGGAAAAATATGTTCTGGACAACGAGATCGAGTCGTCGTACCAATAGCGGATGGAAAAAACAAAACTGGTGCGTAATGCACCCCATCAAAAATACCATCTAGCCGATGGAACCCAAGTGCCGGGAGGAAGCACGATTTGCAAGCTTGGAGACGATGCCGGAGCATTGATCCATTGGGCTTGGAACCTTGGTCGAGAGGGCAAGGACTACCGCAAGGAGCGAGACAAGGCCGCCGACATTGGCACTATCGCCCACTTCTTGATTGAGTGTTATCTCAATGGGCAAGTCGCCGATCTTGAGGACTACAGCCAGCAGGACATTGATAAGGCTCTCCTATGCTACAACAAGTTTGTAGATTGGTGGGAGGATCAGAACCTTGAGAAAGTTGCAACCGAGATCCAGTTGGTCAACGAGGTTTACCGCTACGGAGGAACGATTGATCTTGTTGCCAAACGCTCCAGCGGAGATCACTACCTAATTGACTTCAAGACATCCAAAAAGATTAGCGATTCTTACTGGAGGCAATGCGCTGGTTATTCTGCTTTATGGAACAGCAATCAAAAAGAAAGCGGTGCTTTTAATGATCCTTGTTGGGTTTTGCGAACGCATGAGTATTTCCAGAACCAGATTAGTTCAGTTGCCATCGTTCGCATTGGCAAGGAAGAGGAAGGCGACTTTGAAGTTGTCTGGCGCGAAGACCTATCGAAAGAATGGTTTGTATTCCAGAAGCAAGTTGACCTTTACTGGGCATTGCAAGCCGCCAAGCCGGAGCCAAAGAGGAAGAAGAAAGCATGAAAAGCGAAGTAGCCCTTGCCATGTTTGATAGTTGCGTTAACCGATCAAAGGATGGCAAGGCTATTGACTGCAAACTTGGCCTTTGGGGCGTAGCATCTGGAAGCAAGAAGCGCACAGAATCCGAAGCCATTCATTACTGGATGCAATACTTCAGAGACGGAGAATACAACGAACTTTTACCATCATTAAAATTAAACCCATGCCAAACGAAATCCCACAGGCAATAGACGCAGAGAAGGCGTTCCTCTCCTGCGTTATCCAGAACATCAGCATCCTTAACGAGGCCGCTGATACTGCCAGCCCGAAGCTTTTCTTTCACCCAGACCACAGGAGGATTTTTGAGTCTGCTTTGGATCTATGGAAAGAGGGCAAAGACTGCGATCTCGTAACTCTTACGGATCATATGTCCAACAATGGAACCCTCGACATGATCGGTGGAGCCGCAATCCTTACGGAGGCGTTTCTAGCCCCTGCGGTCACTTCCAACTGGCAGAGCTATCTTGAGATACTGCGCCACAAGCACACGGCACGACTAGCAATCTCTGCCGCTGAAAAGATCATTGAATCTGCCAACAATCCTGCAATGGCTGGAGAGTTGTCGGAGGTAGTCCAGAAGGCTTTGGTAGCCGTTGCCGCCGATGCAGAGTCAGCATCCAGAATCGAAAGCGTAAAAGAGATCGCAATCCAGCGTCTTGAAGAGTATGACCAGATGACCAAAAACCGAGGAAAGCTCCTTGGTATCTCCACGGGGTTTGACAAGCTAGACAAGCTCACGGGAGGCTTCCGTTCTGGACAGCTAGTTGTTATTGGCGCACCCACAAAGGGAGGCAAGACAACGATTGCTCTTAATATAGCAATGCGTACAGCAGGGATCTCCCAAAACCCAGTTGGAATTATATCCCTTGAAATGTCCAAGGGGGAACTCATGGACAGGCTTATCTCATCAGTAGCAGGAGTTGATCTATCTGCCTTGACAAGTGAAGAGGGAATCACAAAGGACTTCATGCAGAAGCTATCCACGGGGGCCAACAAGGTTGCTGGACTTCCTATGTGGATTCGTGATGAAAGCTCTATCAACTGCCTTCAGCTTCGTGCCGCTGTTCGCAGGATGGTTGCCGTTAACAATGTCAAGATGATTGTTGTTGACTATATCCAGCTTCTTGAGCCGACCAACAGGACAGACTCTCGTGAGCGTCAAGTTGCAGAAGCTTCCAGAACCCTCAAGATGCTTGCCAAGGAGTGCAACATCGTGATCCTAGCCCTCACGCAGTTGAACTCCGATGGAGCCTCTCGTGAGTCAAGGGCAATCGAACACGACTGTGATTTGTTCTTGACAGTCTCTCAAGATGAGAAAGTTACCGATGATTGGTTTCTAAATATAAAGCTTGCGAGAGCCTGCCCCAGAGCTAGTATTCCTCTTACCTTCAAGAGTCACTTATTGCGATTCGATGAAAGGTATAACTAAACAACAACACACAATGCAATACGATAACACAAATAGTGGAGCGGCCTTCAAGAAGGACAATCCAAATCCCAAGGCTCCTCAATACTCTGGCCCTCTAAATGTCGAGGGGAAAGATTTTGAGATTTCCCTATGGGAAAAGACCAGCAAGGCAGGGAAGCCGTTCCTGTCTATCAAGGTTGGCCCTCCTCGTGAGAAGAAGGCATACACCCCTAACGCTCATAATCAGTCCAAGTCTAACGGATACGCCCCACAAGCTGAAGACGATGTTGATGGGATTCCATTTTAACATTGAATAATTTTCCGTTTTGGTTTTGAATAAAGCCATGAAGGAATGTTTTAAGTGCAGACTCCATCTTCCATTGTCGGATTATTACAAACATCCGATGATGGCTGATGGTCACTTAAACAAGTGCAAGAAATGCGCTAGGATTGATTCAGAAGAAAGACGAAAAATAAAAGAACAAGATTCTAAATGGTTGATTTCTGAAAGAAAAAGGCACAGGGAAAAATCAAGGAAATATAGGGAAAACGGAATTCCGTCACGGCAATCCCAAAAATCAAAAAATGATTATTGCGAACGAAACCCAGAAAAAAGAAAAGCTCATTGGAAAGTTTCAAATGCATTGCGAAGCGGCAAAATTCACAGGCATCCGTGTTGCATTTGCGGCTCAAAAGCCGAAGCTCACCACGAAGATTACTCAAAGCCTCTGGATGTAATTTGGTTTTGCTCAAAGCATCATGCAGAACACCATGTAAAACAAAGAGAGTCTAAATTTTAATCATTGGCATGGTATCTGGGGAGATCCCAGAACGGGGTTTCACGTTCCCTTATGAAACACCAATGATGCCCCCGAAGCCCTCCTGCGATTGGTTCCGCAAGGAGGGCTTCTCCTTTTAGATCTAGTGTTTATGCGGCTCCAGAGTCGATAAAAAATAATTGAAAATAAATTTTGACATTGGATCAGAATTTGAAAGACTCATCTCAAGGGAATCAACCAGCCCTGCTAAAACACGACACATGAAAAAGATATTCGAGCCACTAGAGTTCTACCGAAACAACATGGAAGACTGCGATTTCGCATATTTCATGGAAGAGTTCTGCAAGCAATGGAAACAAGAATTTGGAGATGATATGTCATCTGATGTACAGCCAGAAGATTCTCCAGAAAAATGTCTCGCAACTTTTGCACAAGCCGCATTCAATTTGAATCGGTACTACCTTTCCTGCGCCAGAAAGCTACACGCCGAATGGAACAAGAAATAAAACAAAATAAAACAAACACAATGAAAACAACACACCTGTTAGTCCACGCAGTCGAACCACTCATCCGTTGCCAAATCAAAATGGCACAGCGCATGGGTCTTGATGAAATCCTCATTTCAGTTCCTCGCGCCAAGGAACTCATGCACATTGCAACTGCCGCTAAAAAGGAAATCGAAAACAAATGAACTACAAAGCCGCATCATACGGGCTGGCAGTCGCCGCCCTTCTTGGTCACCCCCTCAAGGCAGACGACTACCTAGAGGGATGCAGGGAGCGTCGTTACGATCCTTATTCTTTATATTCTGTTTATCCAGAACAGCGAGAGCAGTCAGTACCAACTGCCTACTCCACAATGATGCAACATTATTATGATGCTATTTGGTCTGAACCAAAATCATATCCCACAACTCAAGTGATTGTTATCCACGAAAAATGAATACATTTGTACTTATCTTTGGAGCGGTGGGATGCACAGGGGCGTATATCCTTGGACTATGGCTCTACAAGCACCATGTCGAGCAAAAGATGCTGGAGTTCCTCGCTCGTAAATGGAGAGACGATAAAGATAACTTTGAGCTTTGGATGTACAACCTATCCATCAAGGTAACAAAGAAAGACATCCACAACGCTGAAAATGAAATCTGAAGAAAAGATCATAGACCTAGAAAGCCAAATAATGTCTCTTTTGAAATCTCTTGATGAGATCAAGAATATGAACTCATTTGGCAAGACAAAGCAAATTGCAGATGAAATTCAAACAATCCTAGATTTCTACAACCGATGAATAAAAGAACTCCCGAAGAGTGGCTTGAACAAATCGAAATGCTTCCAGTTGACAGGAGGAGAGCAACAGCAAAAATCATTTGGTGGGATTTCTTCGGAGGAAGGCTGAATGGAAAAAGATGGAATCATTTAGATAAATATGTTCAAACTCCATACGAGGATATTCCAGATGAAATAATGCTTGAATCACTTCAAATGGTAGGCTTTACTGAATCCCAAGCTCGTCAGCGGATATTCCCAGAGGAGCGACTAACACAACAGCAACCAACAACTGAAATATGAGCATCATTATCCCCGCTGGCATTGACCAGACAAACATCCGAGTCCCGATGGAGTTCCCCCTGCGCCCCGACGCAGATACGGTTCTCGACGCTAACGGACGAGTAGTCCTAACCATTGACGATTCAATCGACATTGGTGAGTCCATTAAGTTTGCAAAGCTATTCTCCAAGGCTCCCGATATGTGGCAGTTGCTTGGTGATATGTATCTCCTACTTGGAGTGCTTGCCAAAGAGAACGGACTAAACCACGGGGCAGGGGACGAGGAAGACAAGGAGAACTGCCTCCTGTGCAGGGCAGAAAAGATTCTGGAGTCAATGAAATGACATTAGCAATCGTCATCTGTGGCATCCTTGCCTTGTCAACTTACGTTGCAATCGTAAACAAAGAATGAGCGAAGAGATCAATCAAGGGCGGGACATGGAACCAGACCCCATGTTCCGCATTAAATGCCTCAAGAAACAACTTCAATGGATGGAGAACCAGAGGTATGACCTAGAGACTACTGTAAGCAGTTTAAGGGCTATTCTGAAGCTGATTATAGCTGACGATGATCATAAGCGTGATTACGGAAAGCAAATTGATTCCGAGCTTATCGAACAAGCGAAGAGGATGATTAAACTATGAACCCACCACAGACACCCGACAACGAGGTCGAGAGGCTCCGTGAGCTTCTGAACCGAGCGATTGAGATTGCGGATGAAGCAATCACTCCGCTTCAGCGATCAGAATACAGCATGGATGGCGATATGCTTTATCGGCAACTGGAAAGGTTGCGTGATGTGCCGCTGGAGGGTGACATCGAATCTATTGAATGGTCATGCGCCCATACGGCACGGGCCATCCGTTATTTGCTTCAGCAAATCAACACTCTCCGCGACGAGATCCAGAAGCTAAAAGAAAAATAAATATGTTTCCCAACCAATTTACCCAAGGCCCGCAACAAATCGGCCCCGTTGGAAAAATAGTATTAGAGAACTCAACTGAACACTTCCACCATTGGATGCGACTTCAAGAGTCTATCAACAGAGATATTGCCGATGAGCTTCAGAAACTCCGCGACGAGATCCAAAAGCTCAAGGAGGGCAAATGAAAGGCGTACCTTATTACGAAGCTGGCAAGGGAGATACCCCTAGATCCTGTAACTCAAAGAAATATCTGGAGAATTACGATAGGATCTTTGGTAAAAGAAAACGCTTGCCCAAGTTGTCAAACAAAATGCAATCCGCATCAATGCCCAACTTGCCAAAGAAAAGCAAGTGAGGTTTTTAAGCGAATGAAGAAAAGCCCCATAAAATAGAAATGAAAAATGCGCCCCATAAAATTAGTCGTAAGTTTATGGTAATTTGCTAGTTGCTAGAGCTAGTCAGCTTTTGGATGGATAGATCGGAAGGGATTTTTACAGAAGTTAAATTGAAGTTAAATAATTTTTTTATTGGATTTATTTTTTTATTTATATATTTATTTTTCTATTTGTTATATATTTTGGCAAAATAAAAGCCCCTAGATTTTACTCTAGGGGCTTTTATTGGTTTTATGCCTTTAGATGATCCTTAAGGCCGCTAGGGTTACAAGTAAAAGCATTACAAGCAAGACGCATGCGGCGTTTATTATTTCCTCAATCATTCAATAAAAACGCCCTCATCTGAAATGGAGCAATGCCATTCCCCGAACTGGTGCGCGGATTCTGTTAGTTTTTCTCCCGTTTCCCCGTATCCTCTGTCCCAGAATCCTGCCCCGTGTCTTCCTTGAGTTAGCCAGAGGTCATGGCCGTTTTGCTCATCGTCGCCAGCTTGCTCCAGTAATTCCGCGTTTTCTATTTGCCAGTCGTGGAGGCGATACATCATTTCTTTCTTTGATATAGGGCAAAGCCTTTGCCAGTGGTCGTTAGCGTTTCCCGTGTCTCGATAGTCCATGCCTCCGGGGGCTTCATCGTCTGCCGTCCAAAATGCGGCAGTGAAAAATCCCCTTTCAAAAGGGGGTAAGTGTTCCAATTTTGATTTGATATGCGGTCTTTTCATGGTCTTTAATTAGTAGCAAACTGCTATGCCTCGTGAATAAAACCCATGGACACTTTCCCCTTCTGGGATATCTCGGTGGCGTATGATATACAGAGCGCATCCCCTCGGGTCTCCTTGCTGATAATAGAAAAAGCCATCTTTTCCCTTCAGCACTTCAGCAACACGGCGCAATGCTCCTTTCTCCTTGTCTGGATAAGCTCGGCGAGATGTCCTCCCGTCCCTGTAATGCGTCACCATGAAGGGCTTTCCCGTTTCCTCGTCCCTTTCTATGCTCCGGCTTGTGCCGTAGTCGTTACCATCTCCGCATTCCAACTCATGCCAGCGGTGAAGCGTCATTTCAGCGCGGCGCAAGATTTCCGTTTCTTCATAGGTGAAGCCCATGTCTGAAAACATCTTATAAAAGTCTGCAATTCTCATCTGTTTAGTGTATTTCATGTTATTTTATTTAGTTATTTTATTTAGTTATACTTCTTGAGTATTTCTTTAATTTTGACAGACAATTTCCTCTTTTCGGGATGATTGAACTCCTCCACCTCTTCAACATAAGTAAGGGCCAATGTTAAAAGATTAATCATTTCCCACTTTTCCCCGATTGTTTCAGATATTCTCCTCCTTTGTTCCTTTGTTTCCTCTAATACTTGATTGATTATTGATTCCATGATGTTTTATTGTTTTATTTTTGGTTTAGTTGTTAGTGTATTCTTTCCAATCAATCATTCCTTTAAGAAATGCCGCCGTTTTCCATCTTTCCAAGGGATCAAGCCCCATGCTCTCCCCTTGTGAGATTAGCCACATGAAAGAACGGTTGCGAGCCTTCCTTTTTGCGTCTGAAATGTTGCCGTTTATTAGGTTTTCTATGATATTCATTATGCGAATAGATAAATGGCAAAGATTGCGAACAATGCCGAAAGGACAAGCAATCCGGCGAGGGTTTCAAGTGTAGTTTTCATGTTTTGTTTTGTTATTCCTTCCCCTTCATTAGGGAGGAAATCTTTTTCATGGCCTCTTCCCTTGTGGGGAATGCCTTCTTGGAAATTGCTTCTAAAGTACACTCGAAAGTCAACCCTGGGATCATATACCCATAATCAGACACCCTACATGTGCCTTTTTTAAGGTTGAAGCGGTCAAAGTGCATCTCCCGAGCGTGAGGAAGACCAGATTCAAAACTGGTAACGAGATAGAAGCGGGAGGATTTAGAGAGAGAATTCAAAGGAATCATAAGATAAAAATACGCTTTCCCTTCCCTATTGTCGAAAAATAAAAGAGAAAAAGTTTTCTCTGTCACAACTTAAATTCTTGACAAATACTCTGTCACGCTCTCAAATTCATTGTCTTACATATGGGATCTCGTCTTACAATTAGCAGGGAAGAAGTCAGGGCAACTTATCTCGCCACCGGGTCTCTAAAAGAGGCGGCGCGACTTCATGGGATAAAAGAAGCTACTGTCAGACAATGGGCAAGGCGTGACTTCTGGGAAACTGCGACAAATGCTCAAAAGCTAGTGAAGAAAGCAGAAGAGATTCAGATTCTTAAAAGAGAGAAAGGGCATTCTGATGCTGTGCCGGTTTGTAACTCTGCGACAGCTTTGTCACGATCTATAGAGGAGAATGGAAAAGCTTTTCACTCTGCGATGAGCATCGGACTAAACAAAGCGGCCAACGCCTTAACCGATCTCGACGATCTCTCCGCGCTTGAAGCGTCGCGGAAGATGGTAGACCTTGCCAACGCTGGTAAGACGATCTTCGGGATAGGACAGGAAAAGGAAGGTGCTATGTTGTCCGTCAATGTCCTACAGTTCGGGTTAGACCAGTTAGCACTTTGTAAGACAGCACAAGGTGAGACATTGTAAGACATCGGGCGTGTAGTAGCTTGTCTTACACTCGGGTCTTGCTTTGTCTTACAGCGTCGTGCATTGTCTTACACGCATGATGTCCGATCTTGTCTTACATGCTTTAGCTTGTCTTACATAGTCAGACATTAAAAGAATTCTTTTTGTGGGACAAGGCGTGACGGGCACCCCCTTCGGGTCGGGAAGGTTTCACCCGACGATTTGCGAAAACCCCTATAAAATTTTTCCTAAAAAAGCCGAAGTGACAGCTTTAGATCAACGCTTTCTCTTTTGTTTTGCTTCACTCTGTTGTTTCCAATGGCATTTACCGTAGATTGTCTTCATTGCTACTGATTCTGGAAGGTCTTGAACGAAGATCTTAAGGCGAAGGGCGTATTCTGGTTCCATGAGGGAGATGAGATGAGAGTATTCCTCGCCCTTTGCCGCTAGTAGGGTAGCATCTTTGTAGGCATTGAAGGATAGAGAGTTTTTTTGGTTATACATGGTTTTAGTGGGAGATTTGATTTATGGAGCAATTTACCATAGTGGGAAATTGATTTATAAATCAATAAGTGGTGATTTGAGTAGGATATTTGATTTATGAGTCATGTAAAGATTTGTCGATGTTGTAGTATTGCTTTAGCAATCATGTAAAGAAATGTCGAAGACATAAACATGATAGAAAGTATATGTACAGATATTGGTGTTTTATCGACATGAAGGAAAGGATAGTTGTTGTTTTGGATGAAGGCATAAAACTCCCCAGAGCCAACTTTCTTATAGTTGGGTTGGGATTGCTTGTTTCCTCGGCCTATCAATGTCCTATGTAGCCTTATCTCTTGGTGGATTGAAACAAACAAGCGGCTGGCAAGGGACGGAACCACGAGATACAGCTCATCAAGTTTAAGAAGGGAGCGGGTGTTCTTCAGCAACCCCTTCTGATACCTTCGCCTGTGGCTCGACACGATCTCGATTTCCAGAGGGTACACCATCTTCCAGTCTTGCTGGTTGATTCGTGAAAAATAGGCTTGCGGATTGGGAATGTCAAGCTATTGTTTTATCGCAGTCCCATGTTCCAAGGATAGGCGAGAAGCTCTCCAAAAGCATCTGGGTTGGTTCGATTCCAACGGGCTGTGCCACTTTATATTATCATCAATATGTAAAGCTGTCCTTTATAAAAGGACACATTTTCAATAATCTGTCCTTCTCAAAAGGACAGAATGTAGTAGTTCTTAGACATATCTCCGTTCATGGTAGCGTGAACACTACACTTGGGAACTGTACCATGCATTTAGAATGTAGTCTAATCGGATCGCTGTTTGTTTAGATTATAGTCAATAGATGAAGCGTGAGTTCATTTCAGATACAATTCCTAAACATTTATTGGGAAGTGCATAGGTTTTGTAATGGAACTGGTGATGCCATATCGGGTATAATCTGGTGTTGATTCGGGTAAATTGTTCCAGATCGGGTGTAATTTTATTGAATGGGAACCACTAGATCTTATTAATTGTGTACTATCTATTGATAGTAAGTAAGTTATACCATTTTTAAGTGGTAGGTTTTGTCAGAAATAATGGTAGTTTTTTCCGTCAAGGTGTTAATAAAATGAGTGCATATTTTTAACAGATTACTCTGTTCCTCCTAGACAAAACATTTCAGATAGTGCAAGCAAGTGTGGTGAAGATATTGCCCAATGGAATAGCTGTGATTGAAGGAGACACCCATATATCGAAGTGGGTGGAGGAATCTGGGCGTTTGGATCACGATCAGTATGCTTTGCCGATTATTCTGGAGCATATTGAGGAATGGGATTGGGTGGTGGATGGAGGGGCTTTTATTGGGGATCATACTAGGGCATATCTAGATAAGGTGAAGGGAGGAGTTGTGATGGCATTTGAACCTAATGCTGATGCCTTTGAGTGCCTTGTTCACAACTGCCCAGAGGCAGATACTATCCCTTTGGGATTATCTGATAACTCTGCTCCTGCTTGGTTGGAGAAGAGAGCAAACGCAGGGGCTTCTATTGTAGGGAATGGAGATATTGGGAACTGGATTCAGTTGGTAGAACTTGATAGCTTTAAGCTCCCGAAGCTGAATTTCTTGAAGCTGGATGTGGAGGGGTGCGAGTTAAAGGCATTGAAGGGGGCAAAGAAGACTATTGAGAGGCGCAGGCCGAAGATGTGGATTGAGATCAATGAATATGCTCTGAACCAGCAGGATGCCTCTGCCACAGAGATTTATCGGTTCCTAGAGCAGTTTGATTATGATATTACTCCCTTCCCAGAGGCAGGGATTCCCCAATACGACATTCTCTGCATTCCCAAGTGAGCGTCGATCTATTCATAAGAACCTACGCAGCAGATTGCGGCTGGCTTGAATTGTGCTTCAAGTCTATCCAGAAGTATGTCTCT
>Ga0208739_1000378_pt1 | contig 13562 bp, 10 predicted proteins | sample CryBogCBE27Jul09_FD_184566 | JGI IMG/M metagenome (GOLD analysis project Ga0208739, IMG submission 184566) | Freshwater microbial communities from Crystal Bog, Wisconsin, USA - CBE27Jul09 (SPAdes) (version 2) | ecosystem: Environmental > Aquatic > Freshwater > Lake | place: Crystal Bog... | reverse complement strand
CGCAACTGCGGAGAAACACGATATGACGCTGCTGCACGTGGATAAGGATTTCGATCTCATCGGAAAGGTGACGGGGCAGACTGTGGAGCGACTTCGGTATTAGCCGCCCTCGCGTGAAAGCCACCTCGGTCGCCACTTTGCTGGGTTTGGGCAAGGCTTAAAAGGCAGTTATACTTCACTTCTCCACCGGCGCTTGTAGCTCAACGGATAGAGCATCTGACTACGGATCAGAAGGTTAGGGGTTCGAGTCCCTTCAAGCGCACCATAGTTTTCTTTTAAGACCGGTCATTGCTTCGTGACAGGAATAGTCACGCGAAGAACGAAGCCGTAATTTGGTCGATTCTCAATCTCTTTGACACCCCCCAGTATTGAACACCAGGCATCGATGATGACACTCCCTTTTCCAGGTTTAATGTCGATGGCGCCGGGGCCATTATCGGAAACTTCCACCAGGTAAGTATCGAGCAATGTCCTCTCAAACTTGATAGCAATTCTGGATGCTGGACCGTGGGTGATTGAATTGATTACACCTTGTTCAACTATACGGAAGATACCTAGTGAAATATCGTCATTGCATTCCCTTATGGAGGAATCCAAGTTAAAAATATATTCCACACCGCCTTTGTATTGATTGCAAAGCGTTTCGATCGCTCCATCGAGGCCTTCTGCGGCGATGTTTGGGGTGAGAATTTGAGAAACCATTTTAAGGTCGATGGATCGAATCTTTTCTAGATCCGCGACTATTGGCTGCAGAGTACTCTTTAGATCATGCCCTTCATTCAAAGCAACTTTGGAAAGCCTCGTACTCACTATTGTGATTTCTGCTTGAACTCGATCATGAATATATCTCGAAGCTTGGCCACGAATCTCTTCATCGGATTCAACCAAAGAACGATATTTTCCTTGGAGCTCCTCGATTAATTCGGAGGCTCGATTAAGTCTAAGCCTCACCGTTCGAATCCCACTGTGGGTGAAGGCAATAAAAAGAATGGCAAAAAATAACTTACTCGTAAATGTCAAGAAGGTGTCATCAGGCCCCCATGTCCGGGTCAAGCCAACTCTCTGTCTAATGGCAGTATTGAAGATATAGATTGCAGAAGAGACTCCGCACATTACCAAGAAGATTTCGGCGAGATATTTCCATAATGAAATAAATTCAGAGCGTCGAAAAAGTGTCGCAAAACGAAAAAGCGAAACAACAATCAGTCCAAAGAAAATATTCATGATGAGGGACTTCATCATGAATTCTGTGCGCGCCGATCCAAAGTTATACGCGTAGGAATAGACCCTGGTTTGGGCAGAGTAGAGAGTAACTATCGCTGCAAAAATTAGCGGGTAGTTATAGTCATACGGTCCAAGCCAATGAGCAAAACGATTTAGTTTACTTTCTTCCATCAGCTCTTCACGATCTCGAGATATTTAAGAATCGCCTGGGTTTTAAGGTCATCGCCATCTTGCGCATCGGGGAGGAGAATAGAATACGCGCGGGACAATTCTTTCCGAACATAGGCATAACTGATATCTAATTTTTCTGCAATTTCCTGAACTGTTATTCCTTGAGCAGCAAGGGCAATAATGGAGCGTTGGCGTGGGGTGAGCGCAAAATAGAGGCTCGTTTCGTTTTCAGCGCCGGTTGCCGAATCTAAAACGTACTCATTCCAATTCCCTTTTCCGTTTGAAGTGGATTTGAGGATTTCAACATAATCCGTGGGGGTCATTTCGCCATTCTTTTCAAAGAATGACCACCCAGATCGCATTGCGATTGGGACGCGGTTGACCATTTTTCGCACATTAAATTGTGAGTAAATTACGACTCCGATGTATTCATTGATGGATCGGAGTGCAATACCAAGTTCGATGCCGTTGAGTCCTGAACTATCTAGTCCGAAATCTAAGAGAGCAACATCAGCTTTCCGAACCAATTCTCGGTCGAGGGCATGATCTGCCAATGCAAAAGAGCCAATGATTTCGAGTGAATCCTGGGATGCCAGAGTCTCACCCAGGAGTTGACGGAGCGCTCCATCATTTTCGACAAATATGACACGAGTTGAGCGCATGCCTAAGGATTTCACAGAAGAAGCGATTCCATAGGGGAGGTGTCACAAGTGTTACCTTCTTTTTGTTGAAAATAGACGAATTGTTAGCAGGTTCCTTTCTGATTGTGACAACTGCCTCTTCGACGGCGGAGCGTAAATATAGTTCTGGCATGCTCAAATTGTCGTCCCGCGTACGTGTCTTACTTGCTCTCACTTCGATGCTTCTCATGCTTCCGGTTCAATTCACCAGCGCGCATGCAGTGGCCTCCACCTGTGCGCAGGGCGGGTCTTGCGTAATAGGCGATAGAGGCCCGGGGGGAGGAATTGTTTACTATGTGGACAACTCTATTGGCGGCTTTAATTGTGGCCCAACTTTTTCTTCCAACTGTCATTACCTTGAGACGGCGCCGAGTGGGTGGAATGGAAGCAGTAATGATCCGAAGACAACTTGGTCCTTAAACGCTTACAAAGATATTTTTATCCCCGAAAATCCCTATCACGATACGGGTTTCAATGATTCATCAACAATTGGTTTAGGTTACGAATTTTCCATTGGGATCGTAAATCAAGGGAACGATACTTCTACTGCTGCAGGTCTGGCTCGTTCATATTCTGGCGGTTCTCAAACCGATTGGTACTTACCTACTACTTCTGAGTTAAATCTTCTTTGCCAGTGGGATCGTGGACAAATACAAGACGTCAGGACACCGTGTAGCACCGCGGGAGCTATCAACTCGGGCATTGGGGCTAGTGGAGCTGGCTTTCAAGGGGATCAAGACCCCTTCTATTGGACTTCTTCCCAAGGCGGCCCTGGTGCGTTCCTTCAGTACTTCCCAGGCGGCGATCAATCTACTTGGTACAAGTACTACCCAAATCGACCGTTTTACGTTCGTCCAATTAGAGCATTTTCATCGGGACCAACAATTACATCAGGTCAGGCTCCCAATTCCCAGGTCGCAACGATTCCTAGTGGCTTAACTTCGGCCACCATTCCCGCTACTGCATCTTTGCCGAGAACGACTCTCAACTTTGCGACGACTAATGGAACAGAAAGCATTACGGTTGCCCCAATATCCAATCCCGCAGGAACTTCTGCGACTCCATTTACAGTTACCGGATCGACAAAATTTGTAGATATCTATTTCTCAGGTAGTTCTGGAGGCGTGACGGTGTGCATTGAGGGCGCCCCTACCGATCATCTTTATCATTACACCGGCGGTGCTTGGGTGGAACTCCCGTCGCTGACATACGTAAATGGACAAGTATGTGGAGTAACCGCGAGCTTTTCTCCCTTCGCTGTTGCAGAGCCGGCACCTGCGGCAGTGGTGATGGTTTCAGCTTCAATTCCAGACCCCGTTCAGCAATCCAAACTAGAGACACTTACTGCAGCTTCATTCACAGCCGGAAGTTCGGCTGAAATTAAGCTTTCGGGAACATTCATAGAAAAAGTGTCGAATATTTATATCGATGGCATCAGGCTCGCTGGTGGAAGCTGGACTCAGACACCCACCTCACTCGCCTTCACCATTCCCACCTCACTCGCCGGGAGCTATCAAATCCAAATTTTTAACGGGTCAATTCCTTTGCTTCCCGCGCAGTACTTTACGGTTGCTGGTCCAGACTTGGTCAGCACACAAATATCTGCCGCTCCGGTTAAGAAGAAAATCACATATATCCACTGCACAAAGGCGGGGCGTGGAACTCGAATTGCGTATGGCATCAATCCTGTTTGTCCGTTGGGCTTCGTTAAAAAGTAGGGGTTCGAATCCCTTCAAGCGCACTTTCGTTACATTTTCGCAATCAAAACCTCTCCCCTTTTTAGAAGCCGTTTGCTAGCCTTTTGCGATGACAAGCCCTTCTGTAAAGATTTCTAAAGATCAACATATCTGGAAATACGAAGCAGATATGAAGCCAGTGGTTTCAGTCGAGCCAGGCACAATCATCGAGATTGAAACCTGGGATTGCTTTACTGGCCAAGTCCAAACCCAAGAGGACACGCTTCTCACTCTTGATATGAAGCGTGTGAATAGCGCAACTGGTCCAATCGAAGTTCTTGGTGCTGAACCTGGCGATTCACTCTCAGTTACCTTGATTGATATTCAACCGGGTCCTAAGGGCGCAGGAATGGTGATCCCTGAATGGGGTCAATTGATTGACAAGGCGAGCGCTCCTCAAACTCGAATTTTCAATGTAAAAGATGGTGTCATCACCATGGAATCAAATGGCGTTACCTTCCCAACGCGGCCAATGTTTGGTGTGATTGGTGTCGCTCCAGCTAAAGGTGAAATTGGAACTTTCTTCGCAGATCGTCATGGCGGAAATATGGATGATCACCTCAATGGCATCGGTGCGACGGTTCACCTTCCCGTGTTTCAACCAGGTGGCTTGCTTGCTATCGGAGATATGCATGCATCCATGGGTGATGGTGAGATATCTGGAACCGGCGTAGAAATCGGCGGCAAGGGAATTATCAAAGTAGATCTTGTAAAAGGAAATGCCGGCGGCTGGCCAATCACGGAACTCAAAGACTCTTGGGTAACGCATGGCACTGCAAGCAATATCCAAGATGCACTCAAAATCGCATGTGACGAAGCCGCCAAATTGTTGGTGGACGAATGGGGCTTCACCATTGAAGACGCCTTTATTTTCCTCTCTGTTGCGGGCGATTTAGGTATCGCTCAAAACTGCCACCCGCTTCCCGATGGATTTGCGGTGGCAAAGATGCGCGTACCAAAAATTTCACGCGCGCCTCGTCCTTTCAAAAATATGTAAGCACCCAGTCAGGCAAACAAAAAAGGAGAAAAATCAGTGGCACAACTAGAAAGAAATGCTGTTGGATTACGAGAAGTCGTATTCCAATCGATCTGTTCTATGGCGCCGGGTGCAGCGATTGCCGCATCTATTCCATTCGGCTCTCCACTCGCCGGCGGTGCGCTCCCATTAGCGGTGATTTTCGCATTCTTCGGAATCTTCTTCACTGCATCAAGCATTGGCCAATTGGCAGCTCACATCCCATCCGCTGGATCGGTTGCAACCTATAGCGCTGTAGGACTTCGCCCATGGGTTGGATTCCTTGTTGGCTGGGCATATGCAGCTGTTGAGATCTTGATTGTTCCACTCGTCATGCTTCAACTCGGTTACACGATCGCTGGTGAATGGAATGGTGAGCAGAAGTCATTCTCAGTAAATAACTGGTGGATTTTCACACTCCTCGGAACCCTCCTTGTTGGATACATCGTTTATAAGGGTGTTCGCTCATCGGCACGCACCGGAGTTATTCTCGGAGCCATTGAAATTAGCGTCTTCCTTGTTGTGGGAATTATCCTCGTTATCAAGGCGGGTTCACATAACGACCTTGCCGTCTTCTCACCTCATTATGCAAACGCAAAGGGCTTCACCGGTTGGTCCGGCGTAATCGCTGGTTCGGTCTTCTGTCTCTTGGCATTTTCAGGTTTCGAAGCAGCCGCCCCATTAGCGGAAGAGACCGAGAACCCTCGTCGCAATATTCCAAAGGCTGTCATGTATTCAACGCTCTCCATCGGAGCGCTCTACGCATTCACCACGTACGCAGCAACAGTCGCATTCGGACCTTCGAAGTTCAAAGATTTTGCTGCTTACAACAATGGCAATCCTTGGGATGGCCTAGCTAAGGGACTCGGAACTATTTTCTGGCTCTTGGTTCTCTTTGCGATTATCAACTCAACAATCGGTAATGCGAATGCTGGCGCGAACGTCTTTACTCGCACCGCTTTTGCCTTTGGTCGTGCAGGTGCCTTCCCTAAGGCTCTCGCTGCAATCGATCCAAAGCACAAGACACCTCGTAATGCAGTGATTGTCCAGCTCATCGTGGGACTCATTATTGCTCTTGGGCTTGGTGCGAAATACACACCTCAGACTGCGTTTGGCATCGTGGCTACGGCACTTGTCGTTGCTGTCGTGCCGGTCTATATGATCGCAAACCTTGCTTGCATCGGTTACTTCACCAAGCATCGCAAGGAAGATCGACGCACGCTTATCCATATCATCGTGCCCGTAGTTGGATTCATCTTCTTGATTCCAGGGTTCTTTAACGCGGCGGGTATCACCGGAGTTCCAGGCTTGAGCTTTATCGTTGCTCTAGCCGCGCCACTCACTTATGGTGCCTATGCGATGGGAGCCTGGATGGTGCTTGGACTTGTTGCACTTGTCTATCTCTCATCGAAGAAACCAGAGGCAATCAAGGAAGTTGCCACAATTCATGGCTAATCGTTAGAGCGAATAACCCCCTGGTCATAGACCGGGGGGTTATTTTATTTCCATGTTGCAAAGGGATTAGAGCCTAAATTCTTGTTGAATTTATATCGATAAATCTAGAGGGACTGCAGTTGCTTTCGGTAAAACGCTGACCCAAAATCTCTTTGAACATCGTTGTATTTCTGCATTCCCCAGTTCCAGAAATCAAAATCAAGGTCAGAGATTCCATCTTGAATGGAGGCCCATAAAGTCCAACCATATTTGGCTAGCACCGAAAATAGCCAAGCTCGGGCAAATTTATCCGGGCGAGGTTGACCGTAATAGGCGGTTACCAACTCTTCGAGCGCTTCAAGCGGCAGCCCGGATTCTGACCAGATATTTCCAAGTTCAAAACACGCATCATTGTTTCCTGAATATTCATAATCGATGAGCCAGATTTTCTCGCCATCGTCAATGAAGTTTGCCGGAAGGAGATCGTTATTGCATGGCACCTTGCCAGTGTCAGTCGCAGTCATTGCTCTGAGAAGCTCTAACTGGAAGGTTTGATACTTCTCGTAACCCTGGGGAATCCGAAACCCGCGCTCTTTCACAATCTTTAGATAGTTCGCTTGCACTTCGAACATGTTGAACTCTCGGACGAAGGGGCGAGCCGCATGAAGTTTGCGGACGCTTTGCGCGATTCGGGAGAGGTTTCTCCCGACATCCTCGCTGGAAAATGTCCGCCCTGGAATGTAACCAATGACGAGAAGCCCTTCGCCAGGTAGATAGTCATAGACCGGCGCACCTATTCCCACCTCGGCAGAAATGTTGGAGTTCTCATACTCACTTGCCCGATCAATAGCGAGTAATCCAGATTCGTTGCTCGAAATTCTGGCCACATAAATACCATCCGGGGTTGTCACCTTGAGGTTTCTATTTGTTAAACCGCCAGAAAGCTCTGATACATCAGTGCGAGTTTGAAGTCGGTCAATTCGATTGAGAAGAGCCCCAAATTGCTGCTCTAACTCGGGGGCAGACAAACTCATATCGAAAGGATACATTTCTGGTATGGCTACTGAACAGCTTCCAGCCCGAGCAAAAATTGTCATTATTGGTGGAGGCGTCGGTGGTACTTCAGTGGCGTATCACCTCTCAAAACTCGGCGAAACAGATGTGATTCTGCTGGACCGAAGCGACTTAACGAGCGGTTCAACATTTCACTCGGCTGGTTTGGTTGGTCAACTTCGAGCCGATCCGACGTTAACCAAGATGAATATGCACTCTGTCAGTCTCTATCGGGAGCTTGAGTTAACTGACACGCCGCCATCATGGAAGGAATGTGGAAGTATCAAGCTCGCTTCCACGCCGGAACGGCTGGAAGAGATTCGGCGTCAAATTGGTTGGGCACGAACCTTCGGCCTTGATTTACATGAAATTTCGCCGAAGGAAGCGCAAGAGAGATTTCCACTTATAGATATCACGGGCGTCGTAGGAGCATGCATTATGGAATCAGACGGGCAAGTGGACCCATCACAGCTCGCGCATGCATTAGCAAGTGGAGCGCGCAAGGCAGGCGTCATGATTGCTACCCATACTCGCGTCTTATCGATAAAAACTAAAGATAATCGCGTTGTTGGTGTTGAAACCGACAAAGGATTCATTGAATGCGAAATAGTCGTCAATTGTGGTGGCATGTTTGCCGCCGAAATTGGACGACTCGTTGATGTTCGTATTCCGATTGTTCCTATGAGCCATCAATACTTAATCACTGAAAACTTCCTACCTGCCGGCACGCCAACTTTGCCTTCATTACGCGATCCGGACCTTCTCATCTATTTCCGCCAAGAGGTAAATGGATTGGTCATGGGTGGATACGAGCGAAATTCCAAACCGTGGCGCACTAGTCGCGAGGCGTTCGACGCAATCCCAGCTGACTTCAACGGAAAACTTTTGCCCGAAGAGTGGGAGCGCTTCGAAGAAATTGCAGTTAATTCCCAAATACGAGTCCCTAAAATGGCGGAGATCGGCGTCAAGAACTTTATAAATGGACCAGAGGCCTTTACGCCCGACAACGAATTTTGTTTAGGTGAGACTGAAGTCGGAGGCTTCTACGTCGCCGCTGGATTCTGCGCTCACGGTATTGCTGGTGCTGGTGGCATCGGCAAGGTAATGGCCGAATGGATTGTCGGTAATGAACCGCCTATGGATTTATGGCATATGGACATTCGTCGCTTCGGTGCCTCTTACACTTCACCGGCGTTCACCATGGATCGGGTGCAGGAAAATTACGAGCAGTATTACGACATCCATTACCCGCTAGAGGAGCGTCAAACGGGCCGTCCAGCAAAGGTCTCTCCCGTCTTCGAGTGGCATAAAGCGCATGGCGCTGTTTTTGGGGAAAAGGCATCATGGGAACGCGTTAATTATTATGAAACGCATCAAGGAAGCGATGCAACCCGTCCATATGACTGGGCAGGTAAGAATTGGTCAAATGCCGTGCAAATAGAGCACGAGATTACTCGAACCTCGGCCGGAATATTTGACGAGTCGAGCTTTGCGAAATTTAGAATTTCAGGCTCGCGTTCTGGTGAATTCCTAAACCTAGTGTGTGCCAACAATGTGGTGCGCGGGGCTAATCGCACGGTCTATACCCAAGCCTTGAATACTCAAGGTGGAATTGAATCGGATTACACCGTCACACAAATCTCCGACTCAGAATTCATGATTGTCACAGGTACGGCATTTGCTGGTCACGATGGCGGCTGGCTACGCAAGAAGCGGCGCGAGCTTAAGTTTAGTGATGTTGAGATTTCTGATATCACTTCAGACTTGGCTGTATTTGGAATTTGGGGTCCGAAGGCACGCGAGATTCTGCAGACGCTTACTTTCCATGATTTGGGCAACGAGAATTTCCCTTTCATGAGCTCACAAGAGGTGGTGGTTGCAGGAGTTTCCATGCGCGCTACCCGTGTGACATACGTAGGTGAACTCGGTTGGGAACTCTATATTCCGGTTGATTCTGCACTGCAGGTGTGGGAAGCACTGATTTCAGCGGGTAAGCCATATGGCGCAGCCGCATGCGGATATCGTGCCATCGAATCATTGCGACTTGAAAAAGGTTATTTAGCTTGGGGTGTGGAGATCAACACTGAGACTAACCCCTATGAGGCGGGATTAGGTTTTGCGGTTAGCCAAAAGAAAGCTGATTTCATAGGCCGCACAGCCCTTTTAGAGAAGAAAGATGTTGCACGAAAGTTAGTAGTAATCACCTTTGATGATATCCGCCAGGTGCCGATTGGTAATGAGCCGATTCGTAAGGATGGCGAAATTATTGGGCGCGTTAAGAGTGGTGGTCAGGGTTACACAATCAATAAAGCGATTGGCTATGCATACCTACCTATTGAACACACATCCGTCGGCACGATGTTAGATGTCGAATTCTTCGGAAAGTGGCAGACCGGAACCGTATCGGCCTCACCGCTGTTTGATCCCGACAGTTCTCGAATCAAGGCGTAACAATGTCTTCCCTTCGAACCGGCTATATCTACCACGAGCTCTTTGGCTGGCACGATACGGGCACGCAAGCCGGAATGTTTCCGAGCGACCCATCACGTGGACTCCAACCATTTATCAACTACGAGAATGCTGAAACCAAGCGTCGCATCCATGAACTGATAGTTGTGTCTGGGTTAATCAATCATCTCGACCGTCGAACCGCGCGCCACGCCACGACCGAGGAATTATTGCTTGTGCATCCCCAGAGTTACCTCACTCAGCTCAAGAAGACGAGTGAGCAAGAATTTGGCGGCGATGCCGGGGATGGCGAGACGCCTTTTGCAAAGGGTGGCTATGAAATTGCAACTCTTGCCGTCGGTTCCGTTACTCAATTAGTTCAGGATTCACTAGCCGGCGTCATCGACAACGGATACGCACTGGTTCGCCCACCAGGCCATCATGCGGTACGCGCCGGTGGAATGGGGTACTGCCTATTTTCAAACCTTGGTGTCGCGCTTTCGGTTGCCAAGAAAGAGAACCCAGGGATTCGAATAGCGGTTGTCGATTGGGATGTTCACCACGGCAATGGCACACAAGAGATTTTCTATGAAGATCCAGATGTACTGACAATTTCACTTCACCAAGATCGGCTCTACCCGAGAAATTCGGGCATGCGCGAAGAACGTGGTGTGGGGACGAACATCAATATTCCGTTACCAGCCGGCACAGGCAACGGCGGGTATCTCTACGCCTTTGAAACTGTGGTGCGTCCAGCACTAGAGAAGTTCAAACCGGATTTGATTGCCGTCGCTTCCGGCTTTGATTCATCTGTTTACGACCCGCTTGGCCGAATGATGGTCACGGCAAAGGGCTATGCGGAAATGACAAAGATATTGATGGAATGCGCAGCGAAGACATCCAAGAATCGCCTAGTAATTGCTCACGAAGGCGGCTATAACGCGGTCTATTCACCATTCTGCGGACTCTTTGTATTGCAAGAGCTGTCTGGTGTTAAGAAGCTGGACGATCCCTTCTCGCATACCGATGCATATCCAGGCCAGGCTCCGTATCCGCATCAAAAGGCCGAAATCGACGCGGCCGTCCCAGATTGGGAGAAGCTAACGAAGTAAAAATCGTTACGATTCTCGAATTATGTACATCCCTAAGCCATTTCAGATTGATGACTGGAACGAGATAACTGCTTTTGTAAAGCGGCATCCAGCTATCAATCTGGTGACGGTGGGTGCTGATGGCAAGCCGATGGCTACTTTGCTGCCTGCTATTTGGGACACCTCGAATTTAACCGAAGGTTCCTACGGAACGCTTGTGACCCATATTTCCAAGGGGAACGATCAGTGGAAGTCCATCAAGAATGGGCAGGTAGGCCTAGCAATTATCCAGGGCGCGCAGGCATATGTGTCGCCATCGAATTACGAAAAGAAACTAACGGACCACAAGGTTGTTCCTACGTGGAATTACCAAATGGTGCACCTAACCGGAACGCTCGAAGTGAGCGAAGATAGAGAATTGCTTCGGCAGATTGTCTCCGACCTGACGGATTTCCATGAGAGTAGCCGACCTAAACCTTGGTCTGCATCAGAATCCGACACTTCTTATTTCGAAGCTCAGCTTGGCGGCATCGTGGCAATTACGATGACAGTTACAAAGGTTGAGGCTAAATTTAAATTGAGCCAGAACCGCAGTGAGCTTGATCAACGAACCGTTGCCGAGGACCTAGCCCATTCGGCGAAGCCTGAAGAGCGCGAGATTTCGAGCGAGATGCGGAAGCGCTTTTAGAAGCTCAAAATTCACCCCTCGAATCCGCATAAATTCGACGTGGCTTAACGGTGAAAGGGAAAGTGATTCGGACTCTCCAGTTAGGTTAAGGGAAAGATGAAAAAGATAGTTTTATCGATTACAAGCGGACTCATTCTCATCCTTGGCTTTGCTGCAAGTTCCGCGGCCAATACTTTCGTGGATGAACAGGTCGCCACTCGGCCCGCCCCTCCAGATTTAACTCCCGGTTGGACTGGCGTGAATGTGGATGATTTAAACCGGCAACATTTTGGTTCCTTCATCATGGCCGGTGGTCATGAAATCCTGGGTGGCTCGGGAACTCCGTACTCATCCTTCGCGGACGTTAAAAATTCAGGCAGTACGACCATGACGTATAACGCGATTCTTCCGCCATGTTCAGAAACAATCACGAATGATTGCATCGCATCGGTCCAAGCGATTAAGTCGGACGGCACGGTGATTGTTGGTAATTCCAGCGGCTTGTTCCCAAATATGTCCGCGCCTGCATTTACTGGTGATACTTCAATCGGAATTCCATCAGGATGGGCACCGAGTCTTTGGCGCTTTCCTGGACTTAACCATTCTGGCGGCGATCAGTTCATGGTTACACCTACAGCTTTCGATTACGGAGCGGAGGTAGCAAAAGGAGATTCGGGTCTTCAGCTTCAAGTAGGTGTTTCCGCAGTTTCTTTGACTCCTACGACGCCGCAGGATGGAAATTCAAAAATATGGCCAAACGTTACTTCGCAAGGCTGCAATTTTTGGATTGGCGGGAATCAATGCGCGGTTCAATGGCCACTTCCAGACAGCACCAGATTCAGAGTTGTCATTAAGCTATCGGGATCGGTATCTGGATGGGTGCATGGACGATTGTCTTCGCCGACCATCGAAATTTCGCCGAACGGAAATAACGGGCAAATTTTCGATATAACCGCGGGCGCTGAAAAAGTCCCCGTGCTTACTGTGTGGAAAAAGTATTCAGATTTAGCGCCAGAACTAAAAACCTTATTGGCGAGTCAGACCGATCCTCGAGCCGGGCGAGTATGGCCAGATAATTGGCGCGATATTTGGAACGGCTTGGGTACTGCTCCGTATCCAAAATTGTCGGTAGAACACGACCTTTCTAACTACGACGTTAATGACTTCTCCGAATTTAGCCTTTGGTTGGCCGAGTCGGACAATAAGGCGAGTGCAACAAAGAGCGAATGGGACTTCTATACCTCAAACCCAAACGGCGGCGATACGATCGGTAGTACGCCGTGTGCACAGTTGACCAAGGGCGTCACGGGAGTTGTGAGTAGCAATTCGACTATGTATCTAGCGGCGCCACCTGTGTTCAACGCAAGCCAAGGAACACTTGATTACCAAGTTGCGGCACCGCACTTCGATCGCAACGGTAATGTCAATGTTGGAAGTTATGACCTCATTATTAACTCAGACGTCGCTCGATGCCTTTACGGCTTTTCAAAGGCGCCACTTCAAGCAACGGTCTCGGTCGTGAGTTCCGATGGAACCAATCAAGTGGCAACTTCGGTATTGAGCGAAGCGAATGGCTGGTTGCACCTTCAGGTCGCCGGGTTCACGTACTCGTCTCCAACTTTGCGAGTAAAGCTAACCCAAGAGGCCTCAGCGCAACCGTCGGTAGCGGCAAAGGTGCGTCCAACGACGATACGTTGCGTTAAGGCCAAATCAATCAAATCCGTGACCGGCATCAAGCCGAAGTGTCCGCCTGGATATCGTGCTAAGTAATATTTAGCGGCGCACCATTTCAGTGTAAGAAAGTTATACTCTGAATATGAGCTTTGATTCCGTTGAATATTGGCGTAAGCGTTACGCCACGGGAGGCAACAGTGGAGCGGGTTCATACGGCGCGCTAGCTGATTTTAAAGCAGCATCTCTTAATAACTTCATTGAGTCCAATGACATCGAATCCGGGATTGAATACGGCAGCGGAGATGGCAACCAATTGAGCTTGCTGAAAATCAAGCGCTACGTCGGAGTCGACCTCTCGCCTGACGTAAT
>Ga0208739_1000367_pt1 | contig 13654 bp, 1 predicted proteins | sample CryBogCBE27Jul09_FD_184566 | JGI IMG/M metagenome (GOLD analysis project Ga0208739, IMG submission 184566) | Freshwater microbial communities from Crystal Bog, Wisconsin, USA - CBE27Jul09 (SPAdes) (version 2) | ecosystem: Environmental > Aquatic > Freshwater > Lake | place: Crystal Bog... | reverse complement strand
TGATTACAATTACAGATTCAGCAAAAACAAAGATCAAAGATATCCTTTACGAAGAAGGAAACCCCAATTTAGCACTACGTACATTTGTCCAAGGCGGTGGATGTGCAGGTTTCAGCTATGGATTTACACTAGATGAAGTAGCAAACGAAGACGATTTTGAAATTCCACTAGATGAATTTAAACTACTTGTGGATGCCATGAGTATGACGTATCTAGATGGTGCAGTGATAGATTATAAAGAAGAGCTAATGGGTAGCAATTTTACTATAAAGAATCCTAACGCAACAAACACATGCGGCTGCGGAAGCAGTTTCGGAGTATAAAAGATGACACAACAAATTATTGATATTGGTATACAAGGTAATGACGGAACTGGCGACAGTATCCGTGAATCGTTTAATAAAGTTAATGCTAACTTTAACGAATTGTATGCTGTATTTGGAGTTGGCGGATTTATTAAATTTGGCAACTTAGCAGATGCTCCAGGTACTACAGGATTTACAATTACTACTGCAAGTGCTAATGGCACACAGGCTACTTTGTATTTTACCAATCCAAATCCAGGACTTGGGTTGCCTTATAACATTGGTCAAAATATTGTTATTACAGGTTGCGTTCCAACAGGATATAACGGAACTTATACAGTTGCGTCTGCTACAACTACTAGTGTAACATTCAATAGTACTACAACCGGAACGCTAACAACTAATGGCAAAATTGCTGGTACAAGTTATAGTGCTAACCAAATTATTATGGCCAGCACAACTGGTAATAGTCTTACTGCTCGTAATCTTGTTGCTGGTAACGGTATTACTATTGATACTTCTAGCAATCAGCAAGTTAAAATTATCAGTACTGCCGCAGGTCTTATTGCAGATCCTGCTCCAAGTATGGGTGCGCCAATCAATGCAAACTTGTTTACTATCGGTCGTTTAGCTGATCCAAGCGCGGCTTTAGTGGCAACATTCAATGCTGTTTATGCTAGTCAAGGTATTAGCACAACACTAGGGCAGTTGCCAGTTACAGTTAACTATGCTAATAATAATTACCTACAGACTATTAATGGTCAAATAGCTGGTGCATTACGTGTACGTGCAATGCCAACTACTGCACAAACAACAGATCCAGATTACAATGCTAGTTTGTCTGGTAACTATGTAGCTACAGAAGCGATACAGCGTCAACATGTTGTATTGCGTGACGGCGACTCAATGACTGGAGTATTAGAGCTAAGTGATCACCCAGGTAGCATGAGCGGATTTGGCATTAGAAACGGGTCAGATGACTTGCAGGCCGCAACAAAATTTTATGTTGATAACAATACTCATTATAGTAGTACAAATTTATATGTTAGCACAGGCGGTGATGACACACAAAAGAACACACCGTTAGGTCGCAATGGCCGTGCTCCTCAGTATGCTTACAAGACTATTGGTGCGGCACTATTGCAAGCACAAAATATTATTAGTACAGCATTTACAGAACCTGGACCATATCGCCAAACTATTGCGTATACTATTGGCCCAACACAGTACAAGAGTCAAATTACTAGTGTAACATTTACTGGTGGCAATTCTGCACTGCAAGAATATTCAGATGCGGCTAGTTTGTTAGAATCAAACAAAACATTCATCCAAGCTGAGACTATTGCCTATTTGAATCAAAAATATGTTAATAGTTTTACATTTGACCAAACTCGTTATACAAATATTTTTGAAAATATTATTAACGGTATTGGTTACGACCTTGCCTTAGGAACAAATTTTAACAGTACAACACAGGCTAGTATATTGTTCGACAGCTACAACAGTGATGTAAGTAGTGCTGTTGCTCAAATTACTACAGCTTTAAATTATTTGCAATCCGAAGTCACTGCATATTCGTATAGTACAGCTAACTTACAAACCTATATAGGCAAAGTTATTAATGCTGTATGTTATGATTTAGAACTAGGTAGTAATTTCCAAAGTATTCAAGTTGCCTTGGCGTTCAAATATGCCAACACTGGATTGAGTACTAGTGCAACTCCTATTAATCAAGCAGTTACAGCTACAACGGGGTTAGCTAGTTGTACAATCGGTTCTATTGTCGGAACAACTTTAACAGTAGCTGGTACAGTAACTGGTACATTTACTGTAGGTATGGTCATCACTGGTACTGGAGTTTCTGGTATTGTTACTATTACAGGATTTGGAACTGCTACTGGCGGCGTCGGTACATATACCATAAGCAATCCTGGAAGTGTAAGTGTAACTTCTACTCAACAAAATCCAGTTACATTAACAGGTACAAGCAATAGAATTACAGTAGCAAGTACACTAGGCATGGTAGTTGGAAATCCTATCGTATTCAGTGGAACAAGTTTTGGTAATATTATTCCTGGATACACTTATTACATTATTAGTATTATTGACAGCGCAACTATTCAAGTTAGCAGTCAGCCTAATGGAACTGTATTAGGTCTAACAACTGCTACGGGTAATATGGAAGCTAATACTAGCGGCCCTAGCGAAATTGCTGGTGTATTATCTAATCTAGCATCGGTAATCAACTCAACTGCCACCGGTGCAATAGCCAGCACAACTATTCAAGCTAAGGTTACAAATATTATTAACAATATTAGTAATCAAATTGTAACTGGTATTGTGCCTACGCCTACATTCCCTGGAATTTCAGGAACTACTACCGCAGGTCAAACAAGTGCTGTAACTTTATTATTAGATAATATTCCGTTTATTCAAGCTGAAATTGTAGCTTATTTGCTAGCAAATTATCCTACACTAACTTATAATCAAGTAACTTGCCAACGAGATGTAAAATATATCATATGGGCATTGTGTTATGATATAATGTATGGCGGTAATACACAAAGTGTTTATGCTGGCTTACAATACTGGATAAACAGCACTTATCAAATTCAAAGCTATGAGCAAGCTGGCACAGTATCTGCAATTGGTTATATTAATACTTTAGCACAAGCTATTATTAATAATAATGCTCCTGCTACTTTATATCAAACTGGTGTTATTCAATATGCAAACAGTACACTATCAGGTGGAAGTGTTGCAAGCACTAGCATTAGTACCAACGTTGGAACTATACAAGGAATTGTTAATAGCTCAAGTCAGCCAAGTCCGTCTGTCAGTTCTATAACTGCAACTAGCGGAGTAAGTACATCGTTGACTACTGTGGCTAGTCAGATACAAGCATTGGCAACTACATTAGAGTCTGGTTCAGTTACGTATGTAAATAACAATTATCCAATTATCAACAGTAGTATTCAACAATCTACTATTACTACGTTAATCAATACCATTTTTAATCTAATTAAAAATGGTATCAGTAGTCGTACTACACCAACATTCACAAACCCAAGTGGTTTGAGTAGTAGTGCTGGTCATGCTCAAGCCGCAATTTTAGCTAACATACCATTTATCACTGCTGAAACAAATGCTTGGATGACTGTAAATTATCCAAGCGTAAGTTATAGTACAACTAGTAGCACAAGGGATTTAACCTATGTTCTAGAAGCTATTGCATACGATATCACTTACGGTGGTAATAGTGCAACTGTTCAAGCAGCCAATCAATATATTGCCAACAATGTTAGTCAACTAGCAAACAATCATATAACAGCTTGTGTAGCAGGATTAGGTCATGCATTAAACGTAACAACTTCTGTTATTAGTAATAGTACTGTTACTCCAACGATTGGAAATTATATTGCTACTACTGGTGCTAGTGGTAGTGGTACAGTTGCAACATTAACATTTGCTACTCAAACATCTGCTCCTTATGCAGTTGGATCTGTTATCACTGTACAAGGAATGACACCTACTGGTTATAATGGTTACTGGACTGTAACTGCTTGTACAACAACTAGTGTAAGTTTTACTAACAGTACGGTTGGTAGCCAATCAGTTGCAGGTAAAATTACAAATCAAGCACAAACATCTACGTGGGCAGATGGTTCTGGCCAAGCAACTACAGTTACTAATTTATTTGGAATTGTAACAGGAGTAATTACCAACTCTATACCTGCTACTCCAACTTACCCAACTATATCTAATTCAAATAGTGCTTATACAACATTCAATCTACTTGAAAATAATTCTTACACTATTGCTACTGCTACTGTTAACTATTTAAAGACTACGTTTGCAGGCGGATTTAGTTACAATCAATCAACGTGTTATCGAGACATTGGATATATTATCGACGGACAAGTAATTGACTTATTAACAGACGGCACATATCAAACAATTACTGCTGGCAAGAGTTACTATAAAAACGTAAGTGCTAAATCTGTAGCTATTGGCACACAATTGACTGAGACATTAGACGGGATAAGTTTTGCTCAGTCATTGGCTTTACAAGTATTAAATCAAACTACGCAAGCTCGATATCAAACTTTAGTTACTCAGGTGCTAGACGGCACTAAAAATGCTAAAATATCTGGAACACCTTCAACTGCTACTTATGTAAGTAACAGCACTACTACGCTAACATTAACTAATATTAGCGGAATACTTGTTCCAGGTATGGCTATTACTGGCGGTGGATTTACTAATTCTAGTCCAGTATACATTACAGCAGTCACAAGTTCAACTACAGTATCTATCAGCGCACCACCGGTTGGTACATTCTCGGGCGGACCAATTACATTAACATTTACAGCAACTCCAATTACAACTGTAAATGCTAATATGAATACTATTATTAGTATTATTATGAACGGAATTGGCGCGGCACCTGTACCAAGTTTTGGTTCTGGTTATTATACAGTAACATTCGATAATGGCGGAAACGGGTTCGTTGATCAAGGCGAACCGGGTGCTAACCATATTATTCCAGGAAAAATATTAGTCGGTGATACCGGCAGTGCGTATGGACAAATTATTAACTATACCGCAGGCACAAGTGTAAACTATGACACAGCAACAATAAACATGACTCGACCTGGATTCTTCCAGTTTGTTTCAACTACTGCTACCGGTACATTAGGTGCATATACAATTACAGTAGCTTCTACTTCATATACTACATCATTCAATGGTATATCTAACATTGCTATTGGAATGGGTGTTTATACTTCTGGTCTTGGAATTAGCAAAGGCACTTTAGTCACAGGCATAGCTGGCAATGTGATTACTTTGAACTTGCCAATTACCAGCAGTATGACTACACAGTCAATATCATTTGGTGAGCAACTAGACTTTGGTGAGCAAGTTGCAGATCAAAATATTACTGTATATGTCGAAAGCGGTATTTACTATGAAGATTATCCATTAAAACTTTCAGCTAACGTAACTATTCGCGGTGATGATTTCCGACGTACTATTATCCGTCCATTGAATCGTATCAGTCAAAGCCCATGGCGTAGTGTGTTCTTCTATCGTGACAGTGTTATCGATGGATTACAAATTGGTCTAATTAATTTTAGCGGTACTGATTATGCCGCAGTGGCTAATACTACTGCTACAATCAGTGGTATAACTGGTAACATACAAATTACTCTAGGTGCTGGAACTGCTCCAGCAAGTTGGATTGGATTTGTTATCACCGACGGTACTGCTGAAGCATCATCAGGTGGAGTTAGTTCGTACGATGGAGTAAGCCCTCCAGGTAAAGCAGTAGTTAATACTGTAAGCGGTAACGTATTGAATTGTACTATTATCTATCCGTTCCCAGCTATTACAACCTATTCAACAGGCAAGTGGCATGTTTATAATACTTTAAATTATGGACGTCATTATCTAACTAATCCACTAGATGTTACAAGCACCCCGTTAAACAATACACAAATTGACGTGTTCTTAACTAACGATGCAACTCGTGTCAAGTTAATTACAGCACAAGGTCACAACGGATTTATGATGGTGCTTGACCCAGAAGGTCAAATTAAAACCAAATCTCCGTATGCTCAAGAGTCAGCTAGTTTTGCTGGCAGTATTAATCGTCAACACTTTGCTGGTGGACAATTCATTGACGGGTTTGCTGGACGACTATTTGGTACAATAACAAATATTACAAACACAGGATACCAAATAACTGTCACCGGTGCGTTGAATAGTGGTTTAGATGTACGTCCTCCACAAACTCCAACAGCATTTTATACACAAGGTAATCGTTATCAAATTAATAATGTCATAAGCTGGAACAGTAGCACCTATAGTGCAGTGCTACAATTAGATTCTAGTACACCATTCTATCCAGCTAGTGTGTATAGTAATAGTACATTACAAACTAATGTGGCAAGTACAATACAAGCTGTTAGCTATGACATGGCAATTAACAGTAGTGCTGTAATGGCTACTAGCTCTATTAGCGGAACAACATTAACTGTTGGAACATTATCAAGCGGAGTGATTAGTGCTGGTATGTTCTTGTCAGGTACAGGTATTTCTTCTGGAACTTATATTACTGCAAATATAAGTGGCACTGGGTCAGGAAGTACATGGGCTGTAAACAAGAGCTATACTGGATTTAGCTCTACAACAATTACAGGTGTACTATATTGTAACTATAAGAGTGTGTTCCAAGGTATCTATTACACACAACCGAATTATGCTGTAACTGCTCTTGCTCAGCAATTATTAACACAAACTATCAGTTATGCAGGTACACAAGTTGCAACATTAGGTCTAAGTACTTTAGATAATTTAAGTGTACAATCAAACATAGCAAATATTAATAATATTATTAATAACGCTATTGCAGGGTCAAGTACACAAAGTTCAACTATACCTACATTGCAATTCCCAATACCTTATGGTAGTACTAGCAGTTCTGATAACGTAAGAGCCGCGGCAATATTGCAAGCTAACAGAAGTTTCTTACAAGCTGAAACAAGTGCGTATATTGCGGCTAATACTAACGTTGGTTCATTAGTAGGGTATAGTAGTCTTAAGTCACAACGTGACATGGGTTACATCATTGATGCATTAACTTATGATTTGTTGTACGGTGGTAACAGTAGTATCTGGGATATTGCTTTAACTTATTGGTATAATGGTGTAAGTCAGTTAACTGGTGGTAACTTATCTGTATGTACTGGTGCATTTACACGTATTGCCGGTATATTAAGTAACTTGTTTAGTAATACTACTATATCAGTTTCGACTGGTAATACTGCAACACAAATTAAATCATTAACTGCACCAGCAAGTCCGAGTACACAAGCTAGTGCGGCATCAAGTTTAATTACCAATGTGTTAAGTTATTACGTAACTAACGGTTCATTCCAAAGCGGTTATAATACAAAAACATATCCAACAAGTACTTTGAATACCGCAACAACTACAGACTTTGGATTGATTAATAGTGCGTCAACTACAATCCAAAGTAACGCAGTTACCTATGTAAACAACGGTGCTGGTATTGTTATTAACTTAGAAACTGCTGGTAACAAATCAATGTTGGCCAACGACTTTACACAAATTAACGATTTAGGTTATGGTATTTTGTGTACAAACGCTGGTTTAACGGAACAAGTTTCAACATTTACCTACTACTGTTATACTGCCTATTGGGCATTGAACGGTGGACAGATTCGTTCTGTTGCAGGTTCAAACTCAAACGGTGTATACGGATTACGTGGATCCGGCAGTGACGTTACTGAATTACCAAATGCTGTTAACTTAGCTTATGACATGGTGCAAAGTGCTCGTGTGTACAAGGAAGGTTCATATGCAACAGCAATGACTGTTAGTGGTACAACACAAGTATTGAACGTTTATATTATTGGTTATCAATATGCTCCATATAATATCAGTGAACTAGAAATCGACCATACATTAGTAGGCGGTGGTATTACTCGTTATGAAATCAGTACTATTTCTCATACACCTGTAACTATTAATGGACAAAACGTACTACAACTTACATTGAGCACCGCAGGCGATAACCAAACTAGTGCTAACGGTCTAGCATATAGTTTATATGATGGACAGATCGTTACAATACGTGTGCTACAAAATATTAAATTCTATAATATTAGTAACGTTAAACCAGTTCGTCCAAGTACTGCGCTACAATATACTAATAATTTATCTAGCATTTATCGTATTATTGCCTATAACTTGATCGATTCCACAGGCGAAGCATTAGCACCACACATTGCTATTTTGTCAATGGATACGTCATATGCTTATTATAAGTTTACAGTTGATACTGCAAACATGTATTCAGCTGATCCTACATTAACTACAGCAACTGCCACAGCAGTACAAAGTGCTAGTACTACAACAAGCCTAGCAGTATTAACTAGTAGCATAAGTGGTTCCATCACCGCAGGATTGTACATTGGTGGGTATGGATTTGTTGGACAGAAAGTAACTGGAACAAGCATATCTGGTTCTAATACTATCATTACCTTTAGTGGAAATGTATGTAGCATTGTGCCAGTTGGTCCTGTTTATTTCTCAACTTATACACAAGGTGCTCAAGTAGGTGATAATAAGATTTCAGTATTACAAGTAAGTGATGCTCCAACTATTAGTCAGATTAATACAGGAACTTATGTATTTGGTTGGAATGGCCGAACACATCGTATTATACAATACGTACAACCAAGTACTGTAGCTACTGGTGTATTCACTACAGGTAGTACCGGCAGTTATACACTAGTTGTTAGTCAAGTAGCCGGAACGATTACTGTTGGTATGATTGTAACAGGTTCAGGATTTAATGGAACACAAACAGTTAGTGCTGTTTCTACTATCACAGTTGCAGGTACCAGTAACGTACAAGCTACAGTTACATTAAGTGCATATCCATCGAGCACACCAGGCGCAGGTTCAATCATCACATTTGGTGGCGCTAACGTTCCTGGCTATTTACAAATAGACCCAAATCCAGTAAACAATATTGGAGCAAGCGGTACTGGTGTAAGTTCAATGAGCTATGTAAGTAATGTATTAGAAACAGGAAGTACATCAAGCAAAGTTGTAACATTTAACATATCTGCAAATAGTTTGTTAGCATACCCTCCGGTGGATAGTTACTTAACTATAGCTGGCAATCCTAACACAAACTATAACGGAAGTTATCAAGTTACAGGAATATCTAACTATACAACTATTACATTAAATGGAACTACTTATACAACTGCTAACTTGTTAGCAGGTATGTTAGTAACTACTTCAACTACTGGTGCGTTTATTCCAAGCAGTGCAACTACACCTAGTGGCGTTACTATTATTCAAAATATTATTAGTAGTACACAATTTACAGTTAGTCCTGCATGTTGGATTCCGTCTGGTTCTACACTAACTTGTCAGGCAGTTAGTACTGTAACAAGTATTAATATTACTAATGCAGGTAGCGGATATACTGTTGCTCCTACTGTTACATTTAGTGGCGGTGGTGCTACTACACAAGCTATTGCTACAACTACAATTAATACATCAGGGCAAATTACTAGTGTCACACTAGTAAGTCCAGGTGTTGGTTATTCAAGTATTCCTACTATTACACTAAGTGGAAATAGTGGTAGCGTTGTTAGCACAACTAGCGGTACTAATCTTATTACTTTGAGCTCAGTAGCTAATTTAACTATTGGACAAATCATTGAGTTTAGTGGAAGTACATTTGGTGGACTAGTAGGCGGTGGATTTAGCGGAAGTGTTACTGCTACAGCTACAACAGGTAACTTGTTTACATTGAATACTGTTAATAATCTAGTTGTAGGCCAACCAATTACATTCAGTGGGTCTATCGTAGGCGGACCAACATTAGGTGTTACTTATTATATTTTAAGTATTAACACTGGTACAAATCAGATTACATTTACTTCATTATCTGGTAGTAGTACACCATTCACTGTTACAAGTACAAACAGTGGTATTTCAGGAATGAGCTGGTATACTCCATATACCAACTACTATATCAGTTACATTAGTGGTAACTCAATACAAGTTAGTGCAACAAGTAGTGGTAGTGCAATAACAGTGACATCAGGCACTGGTTCAAGTATGACTTGGAGCACACCAGGCAATGGCGTGTTAACTCCAGTGTTGTCAAGTAATCCAGTATACGTAGTTGCAAATGCTAGCAGTTCAAATACAATTCAAGCAAGTGTATTGTATACAACTGATCCCGGTACAACTGGTAACGTAACTGCAAGTACATCTGGAAGTCCTGGTACATTAACTCTAAGTACTGTAAGCAACTTACAAATAGGCGACGACATTACATTTACCAGTGCTGGTACATTTGCCGGAGTTGTAAGTCCTGCAACAGTAGCGGCTGGTTCATTTACTACTGGTCAGAGTTATACAATTATTACTATTGGTACTACAGACTTTACACAAATTGGCGCTGTAGCCAACGTTGTAGGATTTAGATTCACTGCTACAGGGTCTGGTGCTGGTACAGGTACTGCACAAACATTATATTATATTACAGGTATAAGCGGTAATAACATTAATATTGCTGTTAGTAAAGGTGGATCAAGTCTTGCAACTATTACAACTGTGGGTAGTATTGCAAGTACAACATTCTATAGTTCAGCTTACAATTATGGAACTAGTTTTACTGCTACTGGTTTTACAAGTAGCACTGCTACTACTGCTGGTACGTATGGTGGACAAACATATACTAATGCTCCATATCTAGTAATATTAACAATAAGCGGTGGCGTTGCTCCAACAACCAGTGCTTGGTATTATGTAGCTGGTAATAGCAACGCATTGTTCAACGGTTACTACTACTGTACTGCTAGTTCAACAACTAACATTACTTTGTTGTATCCATTTAGTCCAACTGCAAACGGCAACTCATATGGTAGTGGTACAACAACTATTACTAAAGAACCAACTAATGGCTCAAGTAGTAGTTTAGGTATTAGTAAACCATTTAATCCTGCACAAAGTACTACATTGCGTATTGGTTACGCACAGAACTCTGGAGCACAAATTACAGTTCGTATTAGTACTTGTCGTGCAACAGGACATGATTTCTTGAGCATTGGTACTGGAGGATTCATTACCAGTAACTATCCAAACCAAATTTATGGTAATGCTGTTATTGCGGCTAGTCAAGGTAATCAAGTTTTAGAAGAAACTACAGGTCGTGTATTCTATGTAAGTACAGACGAAAACGGTATTTTCCGTGTAGGTCGATTCTTCGAAGTTGACCAAGGTACTGGTACTGTTACATTCTCAGCGTCAATTGCGTTGAGTAACTTAGACGGTTTAGGATTTAAGAAGGGTGTTGTTATTACTCAATTCTCAACTGATTCTACTATGACTGGTAATGCGTCTGACGTTGTACCTGTTCAATCAGCTATACGTAGTTTCGTAGACTATAGATTAGGTTTAGATTACAGCGGTAACACCGTTGCAACAGCTAGTTTAATTGGTCCTGGTTATCTAGCACTTAATGGTGTGTTAGCCATGAAGGGTAACTTGAACATGTCAAGTTACACTATCGGCAACTTAACTATGGCTAGTAGTGGTGTTAGCCAATACGATGCGGCTAATAGAGGGTATGTTGATAGTTTAGCAAATGGTTTAAACAATGTTTATAAACTAGCAGATATGGCTATCAAAGCCGCTGGTAACTATAATGCGTTTAGCGTAAGCCCAATACAAATTACAGTAACAGGTGTATACGGTACTGTATTACCTGGCATGTACGTTTACAGTTCAAACAATGCATTTACTAATGGACAATACGTAACTGCTGTGTCAACAACTGCTGGTACTATCTATACTGGTTCAACTGTTATTGCTACATTAAATGCAACATATAACGGTAGTACACCAAGCGGCACAATTACATTTACTAATCAAGTTGCTGGTAACTTTATGGTATACGACAGTGTACTAAGCCAATGGACTAATATTGCTCCACCAACTGGTACAGCTAATAGTAATCAGGTTTCCATTGCATATACACATGGAACACCTGGATACTTAACAGCAACTATTCAGTCAAGTGTAATTGTTGACAGCATGGTTAACGCGGCAGCGGCAATCCAAATGAGTAAATTGTCATTACAGGCTGCAAGCACACTAGCAACTGCACCAGTGTCGTATACTCAAAGTAGTTTAGGTCTATCAGTGTTCAACAGCAATGCATTTACTACAACATATGGTTGGGTAGATCATTTAACATCAACTAGCACATCGACTGGTATTCAATTGAGCAAATTGGCTTATATCAGCAGTGGCTATGTATTAGGAAACCGCAGTGGTAGTGCCGCAAGTCCAGCATTAATCACTCCAGGTAATGTAGTTACAGACGGTGATGGTATTAAGAATGCATCATTTAATACTGCAAACTCAGTTACAACTAATGCAAGTTCTAATGTTATGCTAGTACTGTACGATGGAAGCAACACTAGTAATAACACATATGGTGTAATTGGTATTACTTCTTCTGGAACAGGAAATAAGATTGTTAAAACCGACTCTAGCGGTAACATTTACGCTTCAACAGGTTTTTATGTTGCTGGTAATAAATTTGTAGGAAGTGTCGGTAGTACTGTAACTTACTATACACCGGGGCAATTTGCCGCAATAACTACAACTGATGTGAGCGGTAGTGCAACTACAACAGTTAATGGCACATTAAGTGCTCCAGGAACACTTATTGCCACAACAATTGAAACTGGAGCAAGTGTTAGTACAACCGGTACTATTACTGGACAATGGAGTTTAGGCAGCCTAAGTTCATTTGATGCTAGTGCTGGAACATTAAAATCAACTACATTAACTACAGGGGGTTCTGGAACAAACGGTACATTTACCGGTTTGTGGACATTTAATCAAGATACAACTTTCTCAGGACATATAACCGTCGAAGGTGTAACTAGTACAGGTGCAAGTGGTACTGGCAATATTATATTCTCGTCAAGTCCATCAATTACTAGCCCATCAATTAGTAATCCAACAATTACAGGTCATCCGACTATTGAAGGTGTAACTAGTACTGGTTCTACTGGTACTGGAAATATTGTATATGCTACAAGTCCAACTATTGGCAATCCAACATTTACTGGTACAGTATATACAACAAGTATCAGTACAGGTAGTCCATCAACTACTGGTACATATACTGGTAATTGGAGTGTTAATGGTGTATTTGCGGCAACCTATGCTGACTTGGCAGAATACTATGAAGGTGACCAAGATTACGAACCAGGTACAGTTTTAGTATTTGGTGGTGATAAAGAAGTTACAACAACTACTCAAATTAATGATACTCGTAGCGCTGGTGTAGTTACAACTAATCCAGCTTATGTTATGAACCGTGAACAAACTGGTATTAAAGTTTGTATAGCACTAGCAGGTCGTGTACCAGTTAAAGTAGTTGGTCGTGTTAAGAAAGGTGATATGTTGACTACAAGTGCTACAGCTGGATACGCTGTTAAGGCACTAACACCAACATTGGGTTCTATCATTGGTAAGGCTTTAGAAGATAAAGATTACGGTGAGGCCGGAGTTATCCAAGTAGCTATAGGAAGAGTATAATGACACAGCAAACTATAAACATTGGCTCCGGCCCAAACGATTCCACTGGGGATCCGATACGTACCGCGTTCAGTAAAGTAAACAACAACTTTAATGACTTGTATCCTCAGACCACACCTCCTACACACAGTACAGGTAAAGCTGGAGATACTGCTGGTATGATGGCGTTTGATGGA
>Ga0208739_1000362_pt1 | contig 13845 bp, 7 predicted proteins | sample CryBogCBE27Jul09_FD_184566 | JGI IMG/M metagenome (GOLD analysis project Ga0208739, IMG submission 184566) | Freshwater microbial communities from Crystal Bog, Wisconsin, USA - CBE27Jul09 (SPAdes) (version 2) | ecosystem: Environmental > Aquatic > Freshwater > Lake | place: Crystal Bog... | reverse complement strand
GTACACTGGGATCCAGAAGTGCCCCATTTTGGGCACTTTTTTTGCCCAGGTGGGCACTTTTCAAAAGGAGTAGGTTTGGGCACTTTTTTTTTGCCCAACTTGGGCAAAAAAAAATCCGGTAGGGCGAACCCGATTTTTTAAAATAGTTCCGTTTAGCGAACACAACCCTTCCAGCAATCTTGTCTTTTCGTAGATATTGTTACATTATTTATTTGACACTTATTCTAACTGGAACTCTGACTAATGCAAAAGCAACACTTCTATACTTCAACCGAATGATTTTTAGTATTTAACAAGTTAACAATCAAACAGAAATATATTATATATAAGTATGCATTCCAAGCTTCATCCTGCTTCACGCTTCATATGCAATAATTTCTACTTGAACGCAACATCGCTAAATCTACCGATCCATCTTGAACGTAACCTATTTTTTACTTTACATTATTACAAGTATAGAAATAAATAAGTAAGATTACCTTGACGTGGAACACAGTTAAAATCGCAACCGCAGGTACTTCTCTTAGCCAACCTAAATAAATCGTTAATATAATTATTAACCTAGTCGTAGTAGGTTAAACATAATAAATACTTTTGATATAGTGTATTAATTTATATATGCCATGAAAGTAGTAACATTACCAAGTACCATTGAAGCAAAAGCATGGATACCGTTAAAAAATTAAAGGTATTAACTCATGGATCAACGGTAAAAGGTATTAACTCATGCTCATAATAATATACCTTTCCAAAATTGCTTGATCAATTGTTTGCCACCAGTGATTGAAAAGAAAATTAACTGTGCTCTGCGCATCTTCAGTACAATAATAATAATAATAATAATAATAATAATAATAATAATAATAATAATAATAATAATAATAATAATAATAATAATAATAATAATAATGCTCAAATTAGAAATATACCGTAGATTGATAAACGAGAATCAGAATATTCCTATAAAAAATCTTAATACTTGTCTTAATTCTATAGCAAAATAAAATGTTCGTCAGCGCAAATTCTACAGAGTTTCTTTAATGAAGTAACATCACCTACTACTGTTGAAAAAATTAGTACAATCCTCGTACTTATATACATCAACATTGGTGGGCAATATTCAAGTTTATTACCATACATTGATAATATGATATCATAGTAGGATAACGTAAGAAATACAATAAATATGTAGTATCCCTCTTACACTATAATTGATATAAGATAACGATACTTCTATAGAAATGGACATTTAAAAAGCACAATTAGGAAATATACTATTTTACCTTACATTCAGTTTCCCTTCGGTGTTTCAAAATCATCATTCTCCTCATAGTCCATGTCCAACAGGCTAAAGTCCAACTCTCCTTCATCTTCGAAAACGCTACTCTGAACTTGAAGAGAAAAATGCTGATTGATATTGCTACTGTCGTATTTCCTAAGCAGCCTATCACCCTTTGAGTTGCAAGGTTTAGATTTGTCCTTTCTTTTCTTTCGGTACCGTATTGTACTGCTGATCACCTCGTAAATGTCTACAAAAAAGTGTAATTCGTTAGAATTTTATCTACAAGGTGATCAGTAGGGCGTTACATAAATATAATACAGCAAATTTATTCAAAAAGTCTCGCTGATCTCATCATAGAGAACTTTCTTATCTTTACCTTTTTCAACAATCAGTGACTGTATCACTGGTTCATCATTTGAACTTGAAATTGCAGTGTGTCCAAAACTTGTGAATAGAGCGACATGTCTGGAAAATTCTTTTTGGACGTATAAGGAGTCCTCTCCATCAACAGTGTCGCCACCGGCAACACCCCAAACCTTACATCCCATTCCATCTTTGTCAAAGTCAAAATGGCTCCATATGCAGTTAATATAGTTAAGAAAAGATTGCCTATTTGGATTATCAGCGCTTTCTGTAGTCGGCGGGGATTCTACCGGATCACTTTTGATTGGTGGAGCATCTATTGGCTTCTTTCGAACACGACGCTTTTGTTGAATACCAGTCAAAATATCTCCTAATTTACGCGCATTCTCTTCATTTTCATCAGAATAGGTAAGAATACGACCTTGCCCATCAGCAGAAGCAACACCTACATTTCAACGTATTAAATATGGAGGAAATTGAATTATATGTGAACAGATTACCTTCATTAAGGAAAGGCAGAAAATTCACACAAGGATCTTTATTTTGTCCAAGATCATATTTGTTGTTGAATAGTGACAAAAGAAATAGCGAACGCATTTTTTCCATTGAAGGAAAATGCTCGGTAAGAGAACTTTGCAAGTAAGCAAAGCTGAGCCGGCTTTCCAATCGTTTCTGAAAATCAGTTTTCGTCAACTGCCGGCTACTAGTTACTATCGGAAAACTTCGAACACTGCTTCCGCTTGGTATCTTCATCGCGACAATACTGGAACACATTGATTGAAAAAGAGTCTTAATATCTACTAAGTCTCTATCCATGGCTTTCGTTAGCGCTTCCCGTTGCTTCATTGTTTGCTCATAAGATGAAATCTTATTGCTAATCATTCTCGCAACTTCTTCAAAGCTCATTTTGATTTTTTATGAAAAAAATCTTGAGAAGACACTTTTTCATACTCTATTTAAGCATTCAACTGAATTTAAGCAAGGTCAGATTTTTCTGTTCTTGCTTAAATTTGGTAGTATGGACGAACTTCCTTTGATTGGCATGGGAACATTTAGAGTTAAGGACAAAAATCTGCTTATTCATGCCATTTTCCAAGGATATCGACATTTCGATCTTGCAGAAAACTACGATAATCTGGAGATAGTGAAGGAAGCGCTGCAGTTTGCATTCTCACAAGGTCTTTCACGCTCAGAGTTTTGGATAACGATGAAAGTTTTCTTCATTAAGAATGAGGCTCACATTGATAGATTGCTTGAGGCTTTAGGACTTCAATATTTCGATCTTCTTTTGTTTCATGGCCCTTTTCATCTATTTGAAAATGAGGATTCACTCTTTAGAAATTGGCAGTTTATTTGTTCGTTTCAATCATTTAAAGTGAGACGTGCTGGAGTATCAAATTTTTATCGTCCACATTTGGAAAGACTTCTCTTGATTTGTGCAGATCACGATTTACCTCATCCATTCGCCAATCAAATTCAGATGAGCCCATTTGTTTTTGACGAAGATTTATTGTCTTTCTGCAGAGATGCAGATATTAAAATCATATCCTACAGTCCACTGGGATTTGAATACAGTAATATGTTGTTGTACAATAATTTTTTGCTTCAAATCGCGAATTCTCTGCATGTATCAGCAGCTGAAATTGCTCTGGGCTGGCTTTTACAGAAAGGAGTTTCTGTTATTCCGACGAGTTCCAAGATAGAACATCTAGCTGAGAACTTGAAAGCGGAAAATGTCAAAGTACATCTCACACCTTCTATGATTCAAATGATTAACGAGATTCATTTAAGTTTTGATTGTCAAACTATGTTCTTGATTGATGTTGCACTTTCTGCAATTGAACATGGAAATTTACTTACATGGTGATTTAAAGCTTACATTTTAAATTCTGTATAAGATGTATTGCTGGAAATAACAAATTAATTTGATTAATTAAACAAAAATTTCTGAAAGACGAACTTTATTCAATTGCCTGAAAGACAAACTCGCTGCTACATCAAATTCGAATTACATCGATTACTAAAATTCGCAAAACTATTTATCTGGCCTCGAATGGTTCAGTCCGAAATACTATTACAATCAATCCCAAAAACCTAAACTTGCGTAACTAACATTCCTAAGGCACCTAATCTGGCCTCAAATAGAGAAGTTTTACAATCTCTTCAATGCCTTTGTTAGCGAATAACACGTCCCGTATGGAAGTTCTAATTTCGTTCTTACTATCAGGCGAAAAGGAAATCAACCAAGGAGTAGTAAGATTGTAGCCTGGTTTTCTATGCCGCTGCCACAAAATCCGTGCTGCATTCATAAGCACAAAAATACCGCAATTATCACCATCGATTTGATCCGGCGAAGCAACTAGTTTCACAGTCCAAGGTCTAAATTCTTTAACATGAGGAAATCTTTCTCTGAATAAACACTCCAAAAAACAGTGAATATGCTTGAAGATAAATCCTGATTGGTCTGGAGATGGCGATGAATACTTTGAATCAAACAATAAGATGGATTCTGTTTGACAATCGAGGCAAACATATGACCAATGAAGGTTTCTTTTATAGTTCACCGGAATGTGTATCACCAAATTGTCACCCGCAAAGGGATTAATTGCATCAAATTGCCTGCTCACACTGGCATAGTTGATTGTTGGCATTTTATGCGAAATCATTCCCTTGGGTTTTACAGTTGCCACTCTTAACCGCTCAGAAGAAGATTCAGTTGTTGATACCAAATAAGTGAAGAATGCGCTGTGGATTGGCCAATTATTTCGCCTTTCGTTATCAAAATGGTCGACTAGCTTTCCAAGCATACAGTTAATAATATCATCATTTAGCCACATATCGCAAGAAGTTAGTATTCGGTACTCTTTGGCACCGTAACTTCCGTAAGCAGATTTCCGAGATAATTCCCATTCCAACTTATAGGAGAAGTATGAATCCATGTTGGTGCTTTGAGGTTTTGAAAGAATGAGAACAAAACCTACCAGCAATGAGCCATCTGGTTGAATGCAAGGAATAGGGATTCTTTGATTCAAATCGTCATCTCGAATAACTCTTGCTCTTTCAACAAATACGCTGGATTTATCGGCTGCAGGAGTGTATTTTGCTACAGCGTATCTGGACTCAAAAACCTCAAGTTTGGATCTAGTAATTATTTCAACGGTAGTCTGCATCGTTATCGGATGCGAATAAATTGCACCGGTGGTTTGATAGACTTGCTTAGGTGCCATAACAAATCTTAATGGAATTCTCTTCACACGATTATTGTCGACTGGTTTTTTGACTGGCACAAAAATTAGACGATTGTCGGGAGGCAAAGATCTAAGCGGCTTGTCATTAAGCTTTTGATCATTGAGAATTCGAAAATTTTCAACAAAAGTCTGAGTATCTGGAAACGAATCGATTGCTATTGGATCCAGTACAAATGGTTTTGAGGTATCGTACTGCGAATTCTTGGATGGTTTTGAACGATAGAATTCCGAAAAACAAGCTTTTACAGCAACGTCGAAATTGAATAACAGTGTTTCCCTATTGATGAAGGTATTATTAAAATTTAGAGCTTCCGATACAGCCTTATAGTTCAGTAACTGCTCTCCACCAGTGTTTTGAAACAACCGAAGAAGGGTCCAATAACGACCAGGCTCTGAAATTTGTTCATCTCCACCTGCCATGTACATTAACCTTAGGCTGTGGACAGTAAGGGACAAAAGACCAGAAATGAAGAAACTGTCTAATTTCTCGTCGCTAAATGGAGGGCAATTGAAAACCTTCACAGAACCCCTTGCAAGGGAAGCTTTAGTGAAGAGTTTCTCACAATAAGAACTAAGGTTTGAATTTTCCACTTCGGTAGTTTCAGCGGAAGGAACAATTGTAAAACCTTCGGGTAAAAATTCAGAGACTTCTTCTGTAGTTTCAGCCGACAAATTATCGATCCCAGTAGCAGACAAACTTTTGCTAGTATCGGTTGCAAAGGAAGGAGCAGCTGCACTTTCCGAATTCACACTAGAAGTAGATGGGATTGGAAGATTTTCTGTCATCACATTTTCACTACTGGATTTGAGAGTTGGTGAAACTTTAGCCGACAAATTATCGATCCCAGTAGCAGACAAACTTTTGCTAGTATCGGTTGCAAAGGAAGAAGCAGCTGCACTTTCCGAATTCACACTAGAAGTAGATGGGATTGGAAGATTTTCTGTCATCACATTTTCATTACTGGATGTGGGAGTTGGTGAAACTTTAGCCGGCAAATTTTCGATCCCAGTAGCAGACAAACTTTTGCTAGTATCGGTTGCAAAGGAAGAAGCAGCTGCACTTTCCGAATTCACACTAGAAGTAGATGGGATTGGAAGATTTTCTGTCATCACATTTTCACTACTGGATGTGGGAGTTGGTGAAACTTTAGCCGGCAAATTTTCGATCCCAGTAGCAGACAAACTTTTGCTAGTATCGGTTGCAAAGGAAGAAGCAGCTGCACTTTCCGGCTTCACGCTAGAAGTAGATGGGATTGGGAGATTTTTTGTAATCACATTTTCACTACTGGATGTGGGAGCTGGTGAGGTTTTATTTATTTCCGCAGGGAAAATATCGGAGGCCGAGGACGCTGAAGGTGTAAGGACTAGTTGTGACAATCCTGCATGTAAACTATCGGTAACCAAGAAACTGGATTGAAATACTGTGGAATCCTCAGGCATATGTGAAAAAGACCTAATATCACTCGGTAGACTGCACTGTCCCTCTAATCCCCTCCTTATTTCATCTTCAGTGAAATACTTTCTAAGCAAAGAAAAAGTTGACGCAAGGAATATTTGACGAGAAGATGCACTTTTATCAGTCGTAGGGAATATAATCGATTCTTTTTCTGGTCCAGAGAGTGAAATGAAGCTTGTCTCTGTTTCATCAAAAAATGACGGCGAATACTTGTATCCAGAATAATTCGAAGAATTAAGGTCAGGGAAAGGCTCCTGATCCATGCTTGAGCGATTTCCCTTCACAACAGAGGTTATCATGGACTCCGGAGTTTCTTCATCATCGGACGTAGTTATATTTCTGTTTTTCTTCATGACTGTTTTTCTCCTCCGTCCTGGTGTTGAATAGTTTGTTAACATTCGTGGAATTCCCTCAACCGGTGAAGCAGCTTCTAGTTGCATGGGCGAGACAAATTCTTCCACAACTTCGGTCCGCATGGCCTCAGGAGCCTTATGTGGAAAAGAAGATACTTCCATGTCCAAGAGAGGTTTTTCTACAATTTCGGTCCGCATGGTCTCCGGAGCCTCATCCGGAAAAGTAGGTATTTGCACATCCAAGCGAGGTTTTTCTTCAACTTCGGTCCGCATGATCACCGTAGCCTCATCATCTTCAATGTGGTCCTGAATTATGTCAGTCTTGGCATTCTTGCGCTTCTGGGCAGCAATTGTGCTAGAAATTTCTGTAAAGGCCACGGCAGGGTCCAGAAGTTGATCTTCATTTGGCGGATTATCTTCCGTTGCTATTTCGGTACTTAGAGGTGTATCCACGCTTACGACTACTTGTTTTCGTTTTCGCTTTCGTGAAGTTGCAGGAAGAGATTGTGATGATTCGTGGTACGAGCCTGGAGGCTTAGCATTCCGTCTCAAATCATACTGAAATGGATTATCTGCAGAAGTATACTCGGAAAGAATATTTTGAAGAACGGCCTTCTTTTCGGATGTAATAGTGAAGGGACGGGCGTTATTCAACTGAATCTCTTTGAACACTTTATCGTATGCCTTTTCGCATTCACCAGATTTGAAGAGTGAAATGGTTTGCTGGTCTGTCACTAAATCAACAATGTGGTTTTTAATTGCCCTAAAACCGTTTTGACAGCAACGTAGAACTAGATAATCCTCTTTATATACTTTTTCTATGAGCGGCGCAAGGTCACTTAAATTTATATTCGATGGCATGTTTGGGTACTTTTCATAGATTGCATTCAACGATCTTTTTTCTTTCTTCAACGTAGCAAAGTCCTTAAGAAATGCGTACATATCGGAACCTACGCGGTATATGAAATCTTTCGCATTGTCCCAGACTTTTTGTCGTGCTGCCTTTTTCCGTTTAGCATTACAATTAATATACCACTGCTTCATAGCGAGCTTTTGGATAGTTGAAGTCTTGAAACGTATTGATGCGTTCTCCAACATTAGAAGGAAAGACTGAAAAGAATATCCTTCTTTGCTGTATAGTGCCACCATATCAAAAACCAGACGAATATTATTCTCCTGTCGTTCAGCTTCATTTTCAAGCTGCTTTATAATATAATCTTCTAGTGCTTTTTCGTTTTCGCTGAAAGATTCGTTGACAAATATAGATGTTCCAGGATTGGAATCCTCGTGGTGATCCTCGAATTCAGCCTCAGCCTCACTTTCTGGGTTTTTATCTCTGGCAGAGATTCCAAGAGTTCCAGAAAGTGCCACAATAGCAAGATTTTCCAATGCTACAGTTTCTGCCCTTGTTGACGATTCAGCAGATTGCATGAGAACAGAGAAATAATTTTCAAAGTTTTCTCTGCTACTAAAGTTGACGCTCTTCATATCAACATTATGAACCTCGGTATCATCAACTGAATAGGAAATGAATTTGAAATGTTTCTGAATGTCATTGTTTTCAGCAAATTTAACACTTGGCAAGCATTTCTTCAACGACAAATAACAATCCTCCAGCTTGGCACAATAATCCACAAATCTGGCCGAAAAAATTTCCAAATTAAGCAGTTTTTCGTTCATCGTAGTCTGAAGAAGTGGAGCAAGATTTCCGAAATCCAAGGATTCATACATCTGTAGAATAGAGTCAATGCAGTAATACCATTCTCTTCCCTCACAATTTTCTTGAACGCAATTTGAATGCAAATTGGAAATTATTGAACCATTCTTCCAAAAAAAAAGTTCAGAAAGCAAGTGATTGTAAATTGAGCAAAATCTTTGAAGTTTTAAGATCGAGTTTGAACTATTATCTTTTACACTGACTGGAAATTGGTTTTTGAACCAAAAGAGAAAGTTATCCAAGGAAGAAAACAATTTATCGATGTTATCCTTCAATATATCGTATCGTGTTAAGATGGTAGCAGCCATTTCAAGTATGAATATGCGAAATTGTCGAAGTTATAATTCCAATTTTAAGCAAGGACAGAAAAATCTGTCCTTGCTTAAAATTGGAATAACTAATCATGAAAAGGGAAAATAATATTTCAAGAGGAATTGTGAACGCGAAGAAAAGAAAGGAAAATGAAGCAGTCAGGAGAATATTGGAACATGAAAATTCATTTGAAGTGATGAATAAAGGACCAAATGAAGAAGCTAGCATTTGTGAAGAAGAAAATTTCTTGGATTTACAGATAGCTGAAACAAAGGCACCGACATTCTCACTGAATCATTCAAAGCTGAAACCCTTGATGAGAGGTTTTGATGTTAAGGATCTTATACGGAAATTCAAAGAAGCAATACTCTTTGATGACGTTGACGAACAAGATTCTGAAAAAGCAATCTGCTTGGGCTCAAAAACGACTAAGAAACAATTTTCGTGTGCAATTGATGACTGGAAAAATGAATACTTTATATCTGACGATGCACTAGTTTCATTGCTTAATATTTTAAATAATTCCCTCGGAGAATTTGTAAACCTACCAGTAAAAGTTCGTTCGAATTATATGAAATGTGGTGATTTAATCGATGTTGATATTCTATCGTTGTCGACCCAAGACCTTCACGAATCGAAAGTTGCTTCTAACATTGAGAAGTATACTCGCGAAACGAGCAGATTCATATCGGTTGATCAATGTATAAATGATTGTTGCGTTTATATTGGGGAATCTTTTTCACTTCTACAATGTTCAGTTTGTCAGAGTTTCAGATTCCGCCCATGCTGTAGGTCAACGTGCCCTGACAAGGGCAGCCAATTATGCAGTCATTTAATTTCGGCAGATGGCAGTCCCTTTAAACAATTTCACTACCGATTTCTTATCATTCTTATAATGGATCTTGTTAAGACAGAGTGGTTCGTTGATGCTATTAATTTTACTAGTATGAAATTCCCTCATGAAAATGATCGATACTCTGATGTTTGTGATGGTGAAGAAAGTAAAAAACATCTCAATGAAATGCAACTTGCATTTACAGCTTGGAAAGAAAAGGATAACCTCAATCGATCTAACACGATTCCAGTTAATTTATTACTATCTGAATTTTACGACGGAACACAATTATTTAAATCGAGAGCTGCTGATTTCTGGGCTCTGCTTATTGGAATCTTAAATTTACCTCCTTCATATCGCGGAAAAATTGGCTGGGGATATTTTATCGCTGCGATTTACGAAGGTTCTCATGCTTTTACAGAACGCGTACTTTTTATTGATTTCTTCTGTCAAGAGTTAAGGTCCCTATATAACGGAATTGCGTTCTTTGCAAACGGGAAACATTACTTTATTCAAGCAAGACTTATTCTTCATATTTTGGATACTAAGGCTGGCGAGGGATTAATGAAATTGCAGATGGTAAGCAATTCAAAATTTGGTTGTCCCTTATGCCGCTCTATTCACGGTGTTCACGACGGCAAAAAATGTGTCTTTATGGGTCATCGCAATTTGCTGCCTCAAAAGCACTACCTTCGTTTTCTTGGTCAATCTGGAAAATGTTGTCCACCAAACTTTTATGACGGCAATAAATGGTTTGAATTTGAACAATTCGAGGATCCTTCTTTGGGAACGTTTTCAGTTTCAGACTACACTGATGTAAGGGAGGTACAAACTGCAGTTGCCAAAGCTGAGAAGAGGAAAAGAGGAAGTGGCGTAATTGTTGGAAGAGGAATGATCTCAAAGAGGAGCAATACCATCAATCCATTCTGTGCTAGTTGTCAGCCTAATTCTGAAAACATTCTGAATGAAAATATTGAATTTATTTTCTTACAACCAGATGAAGCCTTTGTGTGGTTTCATTCTAAGGATTTTCACTTCCAACATACTTCCATCTATAGACAATATTTGCATTACCGACATTTCGACTTTAGACAATTTAAAGAGTACAATCGTGTCGCTTATGATGTGCATTTGGAAGATGCAGTTCGTGCTACTCAACGATCTGATGGAGTTCTCAATGGAATCAAAGGTATCTGGCCCTTTGAGCGACTACAGTATGCGAACATAACAACTCAGTTTTCTTGGCCGATGGCACACAGTTGCTGTGGATGTATCGTGCTGCTTCTTGAAATAATGTGTGCAAAGTATACGGCATCAGACCCGAGCAAGAAAAATATTAGTATTTCAAAGGACGAAAACGATTTGGCAGAAGGTGATGAAGATGCCGTTGATGGAACAACGTTTGAATATTGTCCCTACTACCGCCCAAAGTACACTAAGTCAAATGCCCCATATTCGGCAGTAAATCAAGACGTTGTTAAAGTGTGCTGCTGGTTACGCTGCGTATTGCTACCTGTAGGGATAACCGAAAACTCTTGGGATATCGACCTTTCGTCCATTGGATCATTGAATATGAATCAGAAATTGAAGACTGTTCAGTGCTTTTGGGATATTATACTCTATGGATTCTCTACAAGTATTGAAAAACCCTACCGCCTCTTTTACAAAATGTTTGCAGATGATATGAAACGCCTATTATCTCTTAGCATACCAAAAGCTGATATTAGTGATCTTCAAAATTGCATCATCGAAACTGTTTCAACCTGGGAAGGAATGCTGCCACCCAAAACACTGAATTTTAAGCTTCATGAACTTGTTGATCTTCCAATGCAGATACGGCAGTTTGGACCACCTTCTAGAGTTTCTGAATTTCCTGGAGAGCGAATGCTTGGAATGATAAAAAAGCTGAAGTTGATGGGAAATAGTGGGGGAGTTTCTTACGGAAAGACGATTATGAAAAAGGAAGTTCAAAGGGAGCTTAGAGTCATTAGGAAAGCATTTACCAAACCTAATACAACGTATAAGAACAATATCAATAAGATAACACTTGATATCCAAAACCGTCCTACATATAATGAGTTTCCATTCTTTCTGGCAAAAAATGAATCTCATGAAATGGTTTCGTTCACTGCTTTTGAAATCGATTACTTGATCAACTTACTACTGAGCGAGGTTGAGCGGCTATTCTTATCACCATCCGACCGGCGAGAAAAGAGCGTGCTATATCGTCTTTTCGAACGACCCATCAAGGCAAGATTTAAATCTCAATATGAGGCGTTGCAGCAGCATCAACTCAACGCTGATATTACTCCAGAAGAAACTGCTGTCTGTAAAAATCTTCTCAATTTCCGTTCTATGATTTATAAAAATGCAACTATATATGGGAACAGTTTTTCTTGTCGAGGATCCAAGTTTCGAGAAATTAACCAACCTGTTAACAAGAATACTGCTTACGGTGCGGATCGCGGGAGTGAAATCTACGACATTCGAAGAATGGAAGGGGCTTGTTCCTGGTTTGATAAAACTTCTAGAAGCAGCTGGTGCATGTATCTCAATAACGAGAACGAAGCAAAATTTGGACAATTGAATTGCTTTTTTAGTATCGACATTGGTGATCCTTCTCTGAAAGGTTTACTGGTTGCTTCAACTACTGCACGAAAATCGAAATGTGTAGATAGTGTGACATTTGTTAATGAGTATAACTCACTGGATGTTTGTACGCTATTTGTTCCATTACAAGACATATGTCCAACCTTGATAGCAACAATTCCTTTTCAAGAAAATGATAAAGTTATTTCCGTTAAACATAATAGAAGGAGTATGTTAGCTGGTCAAGAAATGGAAAAATTTGTATCTACAGATAAATTCAAGATCTTCAAACATGCGATGATAATTTTGCATCCAGAAAAACTATCATCTCAGCCATTGGTTCGACCCTTTAACTTGTTCTATAACTCAATCTAACATGTTGCTCTTGGTATTACTATGGGTATTTGTATGATCGAGAGACTGCATTATTACCTTGTTGTCACTGACCAAGTTTTTTGTATTATTGTATCGAAAAGGACAATGTTGTTAATAAAATTATTTAATTACATATTAATTGCAACCAACTACACTTTACGAATGCTTTCAGTTCAGCTCTTTCCTTCCTCTCTTCCTTGGGCGTTTATCAGTTTCCCCATAATGTGACTCAGCATGGTGCTTCTTTGACTTTGACTTTGACTTCTTCCTCAAGAATTGGTCATCAGCGGCTTTATTAGCCTCCCCTACTACATCTTCAATCAACTGAGAGCACTCTAGTTCAAGAGGAAAGGCGCCGCCGATTGGAGGACTCTCAGCAAAAAGATGAACTGCTTTCGAATCTTCATTCGCCATGAATATAGACTCGTTTTTCTCTTTTTCCACTTCTCTGTCTTTCCCGTGATTTGGCCAATCATCATGATTGCTTGATGTCTGACTTAATGAGGACTGCTTAATATATGTTTCTACACAAATCGCGTTTTCTTCTCCATATTCTCTGAAAAGATACATCCAACACCATAGGGAATTGGGACACTCATATCCAATGATTCTCAAATTGGGCGAATAATTAAATCCTCTCACGAAGGTTTTGCTGTCATCGAGGATCATTATTTTCAAATCCTTTTCGTTCAAGACAAACTTTTTCACTGTAGAATCTATATTCATGGAAAATCTAAAATCTTCAACAGAGAATCTATTGAAACTTCGAATGAATTGATGTGCAAAAATGAAAGCTTTACTTCTGACGCTGTGCTCAGGTCCATTATCAAACTCTAGTTTCGCCATTAAATTCACTTTTCCACAATCAAATTCATCATTGAAGAAATAAATAGGAATTGAAAAGTAGAAACGTCCAAAGTGCATATGGTCGGGCATATCTATCCAGTCATTCGGCAATAAAGACGATGGTTTCGACTGGGAATCAGGATTGATAGGCCAAATTGCTGATTTTCTCTCGTGGAGTAGCCTATACAATTCCTCTTTTTTCAAGGACTTAATTCGTTTGATCATTTCTTTCTGTTCGGCAAGATTTTTGTTCCAAAATCTAGAACCAGGCATTATTTGCTTTTTGATAGCAGAGTCAATACGATCATCCATAATATGCTGTCCGCATAGTTTACTCGAGTTGCTTGCTTTCAGCTCAAAAAAACACAAAAAAACGTACATAACAGTTCGCCGACCACACAAGTGCCCCACTTGGGCACTTTTTTTTGCCCCAAAAAAAAAAGTTGGGCACTTCTGGATCCCAGTGTGT
>Ga0208739_1000354_pt1 | contig 14010 bp, 1 predicted proteins | sample CryBogCBE27Jul09_FD_184566 | JGI IMG/M metagenome (GOLD analysis project Ga0208739, IMG submission 184566) | Freshwater microbial communities from Crystal Bog, Wisconsin, USA - CBE27Jul09 (SPAdes) (version 2) | ecosystem: Environmental > Aquatic > Freshwater > Lake | place: Crystal Bog... | reverse complement strand
CTATCAATACGTACGAACACCTGTCGTACCACATGTATGGTGTTTGCGGAAAATCTAATAGTTATTTATTACTAAGAGGTAGATATGAAAGACAGGACAGGAGGTCAAAACATAGCCGAAAGCACCTACTCGTAAATAACCACCCTCTATGTACCCAATGGCGAGCCCCGTGACCGAGTAGAGGGAAAACGGGTGTTACACCCGGCTAGGAAAATTAGTCGCCCACCAAGTCCCCATTGAAGTCATGCACAGGGAGAACAGGAGGGGTGAGCGCGCGAAAAATCAGAGCAAGGCGACGAAAGAAAGCGCGCCATGAAGAAGGTTGCCGGTGATCGAATGGAGGCAGACGTGGATCCCGGCGAGGGGTGAGGTGTCGCCCTGACCGGCCGCGCACCAGGGGGACCTCGGAGCGACGCCGCCGACGAGGCCGGGAGAGAGGGAGTGCTGCTGAGGCCGCGATCCGTGAGGCAGGAAGGGGTCGGAAGTGGGTCATGAGATGGGGGGCCACGCACCCCCGAGCCGCCAGTCGGTCAGCTTCCGCGTTCCCTAGGGCCAGTGGGTCGTCTGAGTTGGTGTGGGCTGGGGTCCAAGAGATAGAGATGGAATTGTCGCGCTTCACCTGATCAAGAAGGGCGTTGATGCGGGATATGAGTTGCTTGTTGGCAACTGGTTTGATGGCACGGGTGGCGAACAATTTGACGCAGTAGAAACTGTCGGAGACGAGATTGTAGCTCGGTGTGGATGCAGGGTCGAGGGAGGCGCGACGTCGGCGGATCCAGTCCAGGGCATGATAGAAGGCACTGAGCTCCCCCGTGTTGCTGGTGGCGCGTCGAGCGCCTATCCAGTCGCCTCCCGTTGGAGAGGTGGAGACTGGGCCCCAGATGGCGCGGGTCGCCTCTCTGCCCGGAAAAGTGATGTGAACGCCCCATCCTGCCGAGCCATTGGGGAGGGCCGAGCCATCTGTAAAGAGAAATGCCGAGGGGTTCTCTAGAAGGGGATCACCGGGGCCCGTAGACTTGGACATGTACTCCTCTGCTTTGTGCCGGGTGGAGAAGCGCTTAACGTCCGAGGGAATGCCGATGGTATGGGGCTGAGCTTCCCGCCAGGAGGTGTATATACCCGGCACATGCCCTAAGCGGACTGCATAGAAAACCGTAGGGGCGGAGGCTGTGATGTGGCGACGCTTGAGGCATCTCCGTTGTAATATCCGAAGGAGGGACGGGTCCGCCTCGGGAGTGTTGGAGAGGGCGGTGTAGTAGACCGCTTGCTGGCGAGCGGCCCAAAGAGTGTCGATCCTACTAACTAAGTGCTTGCTCAGAGCGAGGAGGCTTTCGCTCAAGGCAGCCACTGAGTCCGTAGGAAGGAGTACTTGATCAAGTTGGGAGATCTGGGACGAGTTCCAGTTCCCCATGCAGATACGGTGTCCATCAACTTCTTGGATGAGGCGAAGGAGAGTCGGAAAAAGGCGGCGGTCTAAGTCTGTCAAGAGGGGAACTGTGAGCAGGAGGGCATCTGACTCCGCCCTGGCTTGACATAAGAGAGGGTGCTGGCACGAGCGAAAAGTGTGATCGTAGGTGTCATCGGCGACGACCATGTCAGATGCGCACAATTTGCAGGTGAGGAGAGACTTGCGTTCGGAATCGGTCTTGGCACCCTTGCAGGCATTGTGGCCGAGCGTCCAATGTCTTTCATGGAGAAGGCGTTCATAGTGACCACGCTCACCAAAGGACTTGCCTGAGAGATGAAGGACCTTGGCAGCAAAGCGGAGAGTGACATCTTGCCAGCGAGGAGGGTAGTGGCGGACAGCGCGGTCTTGGTCACGAGCGAGTTGAGCCTCGGCCCGTTTCACATCTGAGATGCGGGCGTCTAACGGAATGAGGAGCATGGTCTCCGAGGAGAGGTCCGACCAGACCCAACGGTTGAGAAAAACGTCAGGCGGGATGCACTCAGAGAGCGAGAGCACCTGTACCGGATCCTCTTGGAAAGACGTGCCATAGATGGAGGAACAGAGCTCAGATTGGGAGAGACCCGAGATGGCATAGGCGGATGCAAGCGCCATGCCCAGGGCGGGGCCAGTGAGGGAGCGCGTAGAGAGGTCCGAGGGAGTGGCCGCATAACACAGTCTTCTGGAAGGGGTGACGTGGAGGTGAGCAGCCTCAAAGAGGCATTCGACCACTTCATTGGAAAAGGAGGCAGGAGGGGAACTAAAAGATTTCACGAGCGACTGATCAGGAAGGTAGATGTCCAAGTCGCGGACATCTGCTTCCGGGTCAGTCTCCCAGAGACCCCTGAGGACGCCGGCGAGGAGGAGCGATTTCGACGTAGGGCGTGTGGTCGTGGCGGGGACCTCTCCTTGATATACGGTGGGGGACCACAGTACATGATCGAGAGTGCGGAGAACACAGAGAGAAATGCGGAACGCTCCGACCCCCAGAACCGAGTGAAGGGGAGAGAAACCTGAATGGCAGTGAAGTTGAACGTATACTGTCCGCTTGCCCGTATGTGCAGGATCGTAATGAAGGCCATTGAGGCCGAGAGGAGGACCAGGGACGGGAACCCGGCCAAGGTGGCCAGGGGGCAAAAACGGCAGGACCCGGAGGACTTCCACCACAGGCGGAAGACTGTCCATGGTGGATAATGGTGGAGGCAGGCCAGAGCGGTGCGGGGTGCCAGTGGAGGAGACTAAGGTTACCCGGGAGGCGCGGAGGCCAGACAACGCAGAGGGTCCGAAGATGACCGGAAACCAAGAGTCTCTGTCACTGGGACCGTGGTAAAGCTGGGGTGTGGAGGAGTTTCGGGCGACCGTCCGCATGGTGGGGGAGAGAACGGGGAGAGAGAGGCGCCAGTGACGGTACACGATGTCGGACCGGAAGCCATTGGGTGTGCTGTAAGTGGACACTGTGAGGATTTCAGTGATCCGGTTGGAGAAGAGCTGGGAGGAGTCAGTGATATGCCACGCCTGACCCGGAAGGAGGGGCACCGACTCACTAACTGGGAGGAGGAGACCTCGAAGAGCGTCGAGTAAGGGCAGTGGGAGATCTGGGAGTTGCCACCGCCACCCGGTTCCAGTCCAGGCGATCAGATCCGCATAGGAGACTAGGTGGCGGTCCCGCAGATAGGCGTGTTGAGCTTTTGTGCAGCGAAGGCTCGATGAGAGACTGCCGGTAAGAGGGTCAAACAGCTGAGGAGGAGAGGCGTGTGCTTTTGGCCGGAGAGTCTTGGTGGGGCCAGTGTTGCCCTGGAAACCGTACGACAGAAGAGAGGACACCCAGTATCCCGGCCGGACAGTCTGAGGAGTCAGGGACGACATCGAGAAGTGGTATGGGCTGGGATGTCCGCGGGCACAGAGGGCTTGGACGGCAAACTGCGTCCACTGATCCCCATGGGCAAGTAGGCGGTGGACACAGTTCTTCTTGCGTTGCTGTACCATCGAGGAAAATCTCTGGAAGCCGAGCCCACCTTCGCGTACGGGCTGGTATAGGTTTTCAGTCTGCGAGGTGCGAAGGTTCTTAGACCGGCGGCGAAGTTCTGCAGCAAAAATGGTGTCGATTTCTTCACATTCCTGGAGGGACCACGAGGAGAGAATTCCGACGTATGCACCTCTGGCGTACAAGCACTTTGCCATGACAAGGTTAATAGACCTGGGGCTCGCCTTTTTAATGGAGAGAGCGCGGATGGCGACCAGAAGTTTTTGCTTCATGAGTTGTAGGGAAGTGGAGTCCGCCTGTGAGACAGGGTATTCCACCCCGAGGCTCTTGAAGGTGCCACTGGTGCGGATCAGTGCGGTATGCGGGGTCCACCCCGCGGAGTAAATGAGAAGGGCCTCTGGGTCCTCAGGAGGAGCGGAAAGGCCGCAATAGTGGAAAGCCCTGAGTTTGTGTACCGCGATGGAAAGGTTGAAAACCATGGCGCAGACCGAGACTAGGATTGCCGTGTCTTGTAGTCCAAGCAGAGACGAGGCAAAGGATTGAAGGTCATCCGCATAACATATAGGCCTCGCGGGGTACAAGGAGGCATCAGGACGCCGGAGCATAAATTGGTGAGGCGATGGTGGCTGATGGTCCAATACAGTAAGCAAAACATCAAAAACAGCAAGCCAGGTGAAGGGACTGTGAATATCGCCTTGGCCCGTCCCCCGTTCAGGATTAAAGGAGAGATCGCGGATGCCCTCGAGTCCGTCAATATCCCATTGGGAGAGAGCGTAAGGTGTGCGGACAATGGTATAGCCAGAGTCATCTAAGTCGACTAGCCATTGAGCGATTTCTACTGGGAGCCCTTTACGCTGCCAGCAGAGAACAATCAGTGGCTTGGAGACCGAGTCAAAGGCCTTGCTCATATCCCAGGAGCAACCATACAGTGGCTTGCGGTCCTCCCATGCTGATTCGAGCGTGTTAAGTAACTGAAGATTGGCGGTGTCGGTCCCGTGATGAGGTAGGTACCCATGTTGAGACAGAGAGAGTGCCGAGTGTCTCTGAAGGGAAGAGGTCACTTCGTCCACCAGAAGTCCAGTCCAAAGCTTGCGAAGAACTTCCATTAGCATGATAGGGCGGATGTCCTGGATGCGTTTAGAGGTGTTTTTGGGAATGGGGACAAGCCATTTCCATTTCCAGGCAGCTGGGATGTAACGGTCCTGCCACATGGTGGCGAGGCACTCATAGGCTTCTGCGATCATCTGCGGCTGCCAGTGCTGGAGGTGTTTGTACTGGAGGCCAGATGGGCCGCCGGAGGAGTTCCCCTGTTTAGATTTGACGAGAGCGGCAAATTTCTCCAGCGAGGGCGCTTGATAAAGGAGAGGATGCAGATCGGCAAACACCGCATCACGGGAAGGGGAGTGGTGAAGTGCACTCCAGAAGGCAAAGAGCGGATCAGAGCCAGCTGTGACTGGAATGGAAAGGCCCGAGTGGAGATGTCGAAACTCATCGAAGGACATGGTTTGGAGAGAGTCCCAGGACACAGTGCCATCGTGTAGAGCTGGGGCCCGGGTCTGTTGGGCGGAGAAATGATTCCGGAACATATCGGTGACATACTGGTGCAGCTCCGCAGGCGTCTTGGGGGAGAGAGCCGGATCTCCAAAGTCATAGTATTGAAGGTCCGTGTCGTCCGTGAACTCGTTTAGGAGGCACTGGAAACCAATGTGCATGGTCCCCGCTCGCAATTTGTCCTCCCGAGCCGCGGAGTAACTGGAAATGCGGGAGGAGTATTCCTTCCGTTTGCGAGCATGAAGGCAGGACCGAACCAACTTGAAGTTTGTGATCGCCGCAAGTTGAAGTGCATTTAAATTGGCGGTGTCCTGTGACCTCCATTCCGAGGGAGTAAGACCTGTGCCCCATACTTCGGAGGGGATGCCCCCTTGGAAGCGAAGGGTAGCCACCACTCGCTCCCATTCTGCGACGATTTTGTTTATGCCCAGGGTGCGGTCAAGCGAGGACGACCAGTGCTTCCAATGAGGTGGAAGGGGGAGAACACCCAGGTAGCGTTGAAGCTTGAGCATCGCCAGCAGTTGGGATTGAAGGGCAGCGTAGGTGGGGCTCCAGTGTTCCTTGAAACGGTTGCGCTTCTTCCATTTCTTGCGGTCCGGAGCAGCATCTATAGTGATCTGAGTCAAGTGGGCAAGTTGCTGTTCAGCTCGTTCGGAAGTGGGTGGCGTCACCAGGAGGGGCCTCCAAGTGGATTGAAGCTGATGTTGAAACTTCTGGAGCTGCGGGGCCGAGGGCGCAAAGCGTTTGATTTGGAGACGCTTGAGATCGCCGAATTCTTTGTTAAACCTCGGTGTGTTATGAAGGTGCTCATGAGGGAGGTGGGAAAATCCAACCAGTATTGGACGATGGTCCGATAAACCCACCCAGAGCCCATCCGTGCCAATGGAATAATGGCGAAGTTGCATCGAGGGGCTGTTGTACAGCACATGGTCTATCTCAGAGCCTCCGGTAAGATGGGAGGACGGGCGAGTGATGCACTGCTGGAGGTGTGGAAGGGCATCCCTGCGGGACCTCCAACCAACTGCCGTAGACCAGTCCTTGAGGGGATAGCGGTATCCCCCACCACCGTCGTCAGTCAGCTGCCAGAGCGAGTTAAAATCCCCGCCGCAGACGGAGTGATTTCCCGGTCGGGACATGTGGCGTTGGGCCCAATGTTGGATGGTGTCCCTGGTGTAGTCGAGAGGGGTAGCCTTAGAGCCCTGCGCAGTTAGGTAATGGGAGAGCCTATGGTACAAACCTCGTCGGAGGGAGGACGAGGGGTCGGTGGAATCTGTCGGGGCGGAGGAGTGCGCCGGCGGGAAGGGCCAGTACGTGGCGAGGATCTGCAAACGTCCTCCGGGGATAGTAAGGATGGCTTCATCCACTACGCTGAGGTGCGATGGGTCGGACTTGTAATGGGCTAGTTGGGGTCCCCATCGGTTATTCAGTATGATGGCGTTACCACCCACCTTGATGAAGGTAGGGGGAGCACCCTTGCCGGAGTCCTCCGCCGGAACAGAGACCAGACACTCCGCCCGGGGCCCAAGGTGGGCACGGGCCTCCCGTCGAAGGAAGGAGACACGCTCCTTAGCAACACGAACATCAATAAGCACCATGCAATCTACCGCTTCAAGAGCCATAAACATAAGTAATTCTGCAAGTTTGAACCCATCGAGGCCATTCACGTTGAGGTACACCATGCGAAATTCATCTGGAAGAGGAGGGGCAACAGGAGGATGAACAGGGAAAGAGTCAGGCGCTACTTGGAGGAACCGGGTGAGGGCATCAGATCCGAACGCAGCCCGATCCACCGGAGGAGTGGACGCCACCGGAAGTGGAGGATAGTAGGGGGTTAGTGAGAGCTGGTTCGGATCTGTGCCCTCAAGCGGGCCCTGAAGTAGGGGGGAAGTGCCATGCACTTGGGAGTGCGCGTCCAATAGGGTAAGGAAGGGATTTCGGGCCATGCGTTTGACCAGGGAGCTGGGGTTCGCAACATGATACCAGGTCTCCGAGGCGCTCGGGAGGTCAATGACCTGGAGGGGGCCAGAGTACGCTCCCGCCATTATGTAATAAATGACTGGGTGTAGGCGGGGAGTGGAACAGCGCTGAAAGACCTCAAGGAGACTGGGGGTGTAAGGAAGCCGAAGCCCTGCAATCAGGGAAAGGGATCGGGTGTCCTTGTAGGCATCCAGGTTGGTGTGAATGGTGTGAAGGCCGAGACGCTGAGCAGGGTAGCAGTCTGCCCGGTTCCAGGCAAATTGTAGGTATGCCTCTGCTCGCTTCCAGAAGGTGAGGACAGTGTCTTGACCATGATTGATCGAGCCAAGTATGGCCGAGAGGACGGAGAAAGGTCCAGTAGTGCTGTGCAGGGGCTGGAAACCGTGACGCAAAGATCCAGGGTGAGTGGGGAGAAGTTTGACGTACCATTCGGGACTGGTCCATCTGCGAGCAAGGGCAGAGGGCCAGATGCCGATAGGAGGACAGCGAGACTCGTCGACTGGAAGAGTCAGAGGCTGATGGGGGAACCGGCGTTGGTAAGGAGGGGCGTCCTCTGGAGTGGGCAAAGGGAGATCTTCCTCTGGTGGAGTTTGAGACGGAGGGAAGTCAGCAATGGTTAGAGGGCGCCCCGGGAGATGCAGGAGGCTCATGGTAGGCTCCTGGGCAGGTGTGGGCTCGACTCCGAGATCAGTGGAATAAGGAGGTGAGGGCGGGAGTGGGTGCACGGGAGGATCATGCGCCACCCCATGGGTGGAGGGCATAATCGGCGAAGACGGGCCTCGACAGGTCTTCTGGAGAATGAGAACCTCAGGGTGTGGGGAGGAGCGAATGCGAGAGGTAATGCGCGTAAAGTTACCTGGCGCCCCGCTTAACGGCAACGGTTGGGCGACCAACTCCTCCAGAAGGGATTGGAGCGCCGACGGGAGGAGAGAACTTATCGCGGGTGGGCAATACCACGGAGAGAAATGTGAGTGGGAGAGACAACTTTGGAGTCGGTGGGGCTGCAAATACTGTTGTAAGTCCGACCAGGGGAGATGGTCATGTTGTCGCAGGGTGCGAGTAGTACTGTCGATGAGCGACCAATCCTCCCAGTTTGAGGACCCAAGCTGAGTCCAGAGCGCTACATCCCACTCAGTGTCGAGAACATATTGAATGTCGTGATTGGAAAACCAGTGCTCCGGCGGGAGGAGACCACGGGAACCCGAGTCAAACCACTGTATGGTCCCTTGAATTTTGGCTCGGGTGGGGTCAGGAAGAGTGTCCAACAGGAGCCAATTAGTGAGGGCCTGACGGAATTGGAACCGCTTGTCAGAGGGCTGAAAGTGCCATTGGTGGGGAGGAAAACTCAGGGACGAGTGTGCCGCAAGCGAGATGAGGCAGGCCATCTGAAGGCCACAAGACCCATCTGGCCTGCAGGTGGAGGAGTTGAGTAGGGGTCGAGCCCGGATGGCACAGCTCACGGGGATGTGGCCAGAGGTGACAAGGGCTTCAAGAGTGTGGACGTCTCCTAGAGCGATGAGCTGGGAGCGTTGTCGATTTGTAGGTGATAGCCAGATGCGGAGGTCACCCTGCTGAACGACGAGGGGCGCCCACCATTGACAGTGCACCCGATCCTCCGATGAAAGGGGCGGGAGGTCAGTCACTAGGGAATTGCCCACGGGAGCTAAGGCAGGACCGGCGGGGCGAGGTGGTGAGGAAGGCATAGGAGGTTCCTCTGGTGACGGGAAAAAGTCTGTAACTAATTCGAGGAGAGCCGACTCCAGCCACGTCAGGAGTGGTGCGGATTGGAGCAGGAACGGATAGTAGTGCGAGTCCCTGAGGACGGAAGCTCTCACGGGCTGCGCAAAGAGGTGGAGGAGGTCCGACCCCGAGAAAAAAGTATTTCTGGCGGGCAGCCTTTTGTCCGCTTGAAGGGCGGACCAGGAACGGTGCTGGACTGTGTCCAGGGGGGCATAGGGGAGTTCGACGAAGATGGACGCCGACGCATGATCTGGGAGTAATTGAAGAACTTCATCAATGTCGAGAAATTGAGGAGCCCGAAGGATGGGGGAGCGGAGGTTGTTAAGCAGGCCATGGTGCCATGCTTCTAGGGACGCTCGGACATGCGTGCCAGGGGCGGTGCGGACATCGATGAGGGATCGTACTAACCGTAAAACTTGGCTATGATCGAGGGAGGAGTGCGGTCCTCTGCGATGGTATCGGAAAAACGGACGACTGGGGTCGTGGGAGAGGAGCTCGGCTGTCCAGTCGACCTGATCGAGGCACTGGTAGAGGAGGGCGAGTTGGATGGCACAGGAGCCATCTGGAGCGCAAACGTGGTAAAGGTCCGCCGGTTCCTGAATGTGAAGTTGGAGAACCGGTTCCTTAAGAAAGTAGTCGCGAAGCAGGGATCTTTTCTCTTGGAGAGATAGGTGGGGGTCATAAGCCAGACGCGGGGAGGAAGGTTGGGCAAAGTGCAGGCGAACGGTTGGGTGGTTAGACGTCGTCTCTTCATGGAGGAAGAGGGAGTGCAGCAGAGGAGCCTGAGGAGGTGCCCGCAGGAACGAAACAATAGAGGGAGCGGGAGACGTGCGTGACCCATCTGGGCGAAGTCCCGCTGTGAGCAACTCCGATGCTTTGTATTTATATTTTTGAATGCATTGGCGACGCGCCTCTGGGGAGAGAGACGGAAGGTGGTCAAGCCAGTAATGCTTCCCATATCCTGCGTAGAGTTCTTCGCCAGGCAGAATTCGTACACCCGGGAGCGCGACGACCCAAATTTGCATCTCGCCAGTGTCGGGGTTGGCAATGGGCTGAAGCCGACAGTTGATAGACCCCGGGGAGAAGTTATCATTTACAAAACGGCCGTAGCAGGACGTGTATTCCTGTGCATCAACGTCCCATTCCTCGGGAATGAGGGATGCAAGATACGCCGACCGATAGTCGGGGCGTGTGGCCACGGAGTGCCTGACGCGCGCTCCATGATAGGAGCAGATGGCCAGCTCCGCCGGGCGCCATCTGGTTTTGGCGCCTTTGTGGTTGTATAAAGGGAAATAGACCTCCTCCAGGGAGAAAAGCCCCTCACCATCAAAAGGGAGCAAGGTTTTCCCTATGCCGACCGGTCGCCCATCGTTGGGGATGCGGGGGTCCACCCGAAGGTCGGAGAGCAAGCGGGTGGGACCCGGGGATTGGGACGGGGTAAGGGTGAACTCGGACGGGGTGGAGGCGTCAGAGGTCTGAGAGAGCTTGGGTTTGCGAGGTGCGCGCAGAAGGGCGGAAGGATCGTGTCTCTGGGATTTGGCAGCGGCCCGCCTCGGGGACCCAGTCGAGGTTACGGTGCGATGAAGACGTTTGCCCGCGTTTGTGAGAGATCCCGGCGGGGGGCTGCGTTTTCGGGAACCTTTCCCACCCCCAGAGGAGGTGCATGCCCGTCCCCCAGGAAGTGCGAAATGTGAGGTCGACAGAAAGTCAGCCAGGAGCGGGTCTACCTGATGTGTGAGACTCAATGGTTTCTGTTGGAGCAGGGCACTGAGGTGCAAGACCAGGATGCGAGTGATGGGAGAACGGAGCGAGGCAACCCGCTCGGGGCGTCCGTGAAAATAATGACAAGGGGGCGGACAAAAGTTGCAAACTCCCATGAGAAGTTGTTGCAAAAAGATCACTACCGGGCGATGATCCCAGTGGTTGTAGAGAGTACCCGGAGTCGCGACTCTCTCCACCAGGAAACCTGGAGGAGGAGGATGAAACTTGCGCCGACATAACGCGAGGTACCCGGTCAGGAAAGGAAGGGCAGTGTCGAAGAACTTCAGGTCTGCACGGGTCGGGGATGGGTGAATGCTGTGACGGGCGGCGTGGTCAAGTGCATGAGCATCTGCCCAATATTGAGCATAGCGGGAAGCACGGGGCCCGCGAACGCGTCGTGACCGCTCCTGACCGGAGCCTGAATTCTCTGGAATAATGATATAGACTCGGTCAGTCGGTTCCAGCCCGCCCTTCTGGTTGGCCAGTTTGGTAGGGGGGTCCTCGGCAGTTGGTTCCAGCCCGCCCTTCTGGTTGGCCAGTTTGAGAGGGGGGTCTTGACCTGTTGTGCCTGGAGCGCTGTACGAGGGCTCTGTCCCACCTCCTTCCCTAGGGGACCAGAGAGGTGGGTCTTCCCGTGTACCGGGCCCCCCTTGGCTGCCCAACAATGGGTACCGATAGGGTGAGGCCCTACAAACTGGCCCACCCTGCGGGACAAACCTGCAGGGAGGGTCGCCCTTCCCATCCCCTTCGCCTAAGCAGGGGATAGGGTCTTGACCTGGGATGCATACCTGAAGGAGGCCAGAGCTCCCGCCGAGGGAGAGATCCGCCTGCGAGGGGGCTGCCGCCGGGGAGCGCCTCACGTCAATAGGGAGTGGGAGCCTGCTTCCGTCCAATTCAGGCAAGGCCGCATCGGACACCGGGAGAGGCACCGCCGGCATGGACATGGACAGTGTACCGCCGCGCTGCTCCTCCGGGGGCAAGTTCGAAGATACTCTCGACGAAATGCGCCGAGACGAGGTGCTGAGGGAGCTCGGGCCGCGGAGACCAGAGGCACTGTACAAGGACGACGACGCATAAGAGGAGGGGACGCCGCTCCAAGCAAGAGGAGGTAATAGGGTGCACGTAGGACGTAGCCGATGGCGAGCCGACAGATTGGTGCGAGCACTAACTAAGTTGTAATAGGTTGCGTACTCCTCCTCCCTGAGAGAGGACTGTATGGTGGTACAACCTATGCGACCTCTACGCTGAAGACGATGTAGACGGCTATTGCTCGGAATCGTAGGAGACGAGTTTGAGAGGCACGCTACCCGATCACAGTACATTTGGTAAGCAGGGACGTCCGATAACTCGGGCGAAGAGTGCACAGCGAGTCTGGGTACTAGTCCGTTAGATGGGACCCGTTGGAGATATTCGTTGTATTGTTGTAACCAGGTTGGAGAGGAAGGAAGGGCCGTAGTGGGAGGTAAGAGGCCTGGAAGAGATAGAACTGAGGCATAATATCTCGTATAATCTGAAGGAGGAAACTCTGCGGAGGAGCCATGAAAGCATTCGGGTGCAGTACGGAGACTGAGCTTAAAGTTACCACGTAGGCAAAAGCGGGACAAAGGGGCAGACATAGGGACCAACGTCAGCCCAGGCCTAGTGTTACGCATCCATATCATCCACGTCCGCCGCATGATCCACTGGGCGATTCTCTGGATCCAGGAGTGCTGCAGAGAAGGCCATGAGTGTAGGAGTGGACATAGGACGTGCTGCCCACCTGGAGGAATAACGTCGGATAGCAAAGGTGACTCCCACATGGCGAGTTGGGAGCGGGCACGGACCTCCGCATCAATGACCACAAGCTTGGGGACGGGAGGGACGGAGACAGACCCCGTGGCACGACCAGTCCTGGAGCTGGCTCGAGCCAATCGCAGGGGAATGCGCCCTGCTCTACCGCGACCGGAGGGAGTTGGCCCTGCGATTGGAGTGATCTGTGCGAGGTACGCCTTGACATGTTTCACGTATAGAGGCATATCCGACGGGGAGAGTCCGGACGCAAGAGGAGTCAGGGGTTGACCTTTGGGGCCAACACCCATGAGCTCACCCATGGCTTGTCCCACGAAAAAGCGGCTGGCGGAGGAAGCCACCGCTCTGGATGCCACGATCAAATGAAGGGTGTCGGAGACCCCATGGGACAGTAGCGTCTCCGGAGTGACCAAGGTAGGATGAGCGCTGTACGGGGCGGAACGGTCAAAGTATGCGGCATCAATATGATCGAAGCAGCTGGGGGACCAATTGACATCAGCCCATAAAGACACCAGAGCCGCCGGAAGCGGCGTCCCCGGAGAAACGCCGGTGATAGTCATTTCCTGAGGGATGACGGTACCAAACTGGGCAAGGTAGTCAGCTCGGAGAAGGTCCCCAATGTTGCCTGCCATTAGAAGTTGAGTCCAGCCAAAAGAGATAATGACTGGTTGAGTGGAGGTGAGGCCCACTGCGTTGCAAAAGGTCGATGGAAGATCCATATTGAGCCCGGGGAGTATTGGGGGCAGGAAAACCCGAGCGATACCTTCGTTGGTCTTGCTCTTACCAATGGGTGCCGGAGTGATGACAATATAATATTCCAACTCCTCCTGGCCATGTTTGCGGAGGCAGGAGTCAAAATACTCACCAAGCAGATGGAGTAGTAACTTCGTGTGAGAACCGAAGTTGTCGAAAGGGAAATTGCGGACAAGAACAGTTTCCATGCGGCGCGCTGCGTTCCAGGAGAGTGGCAAAAATTGGATAAGTACCGAGGGACTGTAAGAGCGCGTGGCCGAGGGGGAAACAAGCCCTGCAATGGTGGCACAAGCGGGATAAATGATGTTCGATTGGGAATCGACATCGGCTGGTTCCAATTCGAATTCATTAATCCCGTCTCCATCAGAGCCCGCAGTGATTTCCAGTCTAAGAGTCACGTAAATAGAAAACTGATTTGATTGCACGAAGAGCATCTGGTCGGGGGTCAGCCAATTAGCAGGAAGGTTAAGCCAATCCGGTTCCAACTGGAAAAAAGTGGATACCGCACGAATGAGTTGGACGATCTGGATGGGAAGAGCTGTTACAGAAATAGAGCTTAGAAGAAAGCCGCGACTGAGAAAAGTCTTCATGAGGGCAGAGTCACCCCGAAGCAAAGATGCCCGCATAGGAATTTCCGCTGGGCAAAATTCCTGAAGTTGGCCCAGAGGAACTGGAGGAGCAACTGAATTTAAATAAGTACGATAGGCTGCATCCCCATCGTAATCTAAGTCTTGTCCTAATGCTGGAGGGTTGGGAATATTATTTTCGGCCATAATTTTTTGGTTGTTTCAGTTGAACTACAAATTAATTTTTGGAGCTTTTTGAATCCGAATCGGTTGCGATCGAAAATTTAAGAGCTTAAATATCTGGTATTTAAAGGCACTTAGGCAAAATCTGGCGTGAAACTGACCAGAATTCGAGTAGAAAAATACAAAGATGTGGATCGGGACAAAAACCGCCACACGTTTTTAAAACTAGGGTGACTAACTACTTAGTCCGGGTGTAGCGCCCG
>Ga0208739_1000333_pt1 | contig 14660 bp, 25 predicted proteins | sample CryBogCBE27Jul09_FD_184566 | JGI IMG/M metagenome (GOLD analysis project Ga0208739, IMG submission 184566) | Freshwater microbial communities from Crystal Bog, Wisconsin, USA - CBE27Jul09 (SPAdes) (version 2) | ecosystem: Environmental > Aquatic > Freshwater > Lake | place: Crystal Bog... | reverse complement strand
ATCTTCATTGTCGGATGTCTTGGAGATGACGGGCGAACACCTGCACAAATACTCGCTATCGGCGAAGGCCGCGCAGGGTATCTTGAGGCGAGCAAAACACCGAGGAAAAGTTCTACCTCAACAACTCCAGATGGCATTGGAGCATTTAGCGAATCAAGTTTTGGACAATTCAAAGAAGGAACGGGAGCAACTTTAAAGGCTTCTGGTGGGGTTGCGGGGGGGGGGCAGCGAAATCTTATTGGCGCATTACAAGCAAGAGATTACAAGGGAATAGGTAATCAATTTGTTGAGGAAGGAAAAGTAATTGTTCAATGATTTTTTTTGATCCACACAGATCAGACGGTGTACGACTGCAAGGTAAAACAGTAAATACTTTAACAAGTTATATGGGAACTGGAGGTAATAATGTGACTATGGTTGCGTATTCAATGCATGGTGGAATGATTGGAAGAAAAGATATGAATGGGCCAAGCGGTTCAGGATTTCAAGATGAAAATGATCCAAGTTATACATTAACTTCTTCAAGTCAAGCGATACACGGTGTCGTAACAGTTGATGAAAAAGAATCAATAGTCAGACGATTAACACCAGTTGAATGTGAGCGCTTGCAAGGTTTTCCTGATAACTGGACAGATGGGCAAGCGGATGGACACCGCTATAAACAAATGGGAAATGCGGTAGCCGTTCCGGTAGTAAGTTGGTTAGTTAATAGACTTTTAAAGGTAGCAAATGACTTGGATTAAAATTGATGACACACTTCCTAACAATCCAAAGATTCTCCCGCTCTCTGATGGCGCGTTTAGGCTTTACATCGAGGGGCTTTGCTACGCCAATCAATATCTTACGGATGGTTTTCTGGCTGATGCGGTTTTACTTCGATTAGATCCAAACAACAATCGCCAAGAACTTGTTGATGCTTGCCTCTGGATCGAGTGTCTAGGCGGCTTGCAGATCAACGATTACACCGAGCATCAGACTGCAAAATCTGAGGTAGAAAAGAAGCGCGAGCAGAACAAAGAGCGTTCGTCACGTTATCGGTCACGCGTTACTAACGCTGAAGTAACGCATCCAGAATACAGAATACAGAATACAGAAATAACTACATCATCAAACAAGTTTGATGAGTTCTGGTCTGTTTATCCAAGAAAGGTCGGAAAGCGCGATGCTGAAAACGCTTACAAGCGAGCGCTCAAACTTGCTACCTCTGAAGAAATCTTTGAAGGAGCCAAGCGCTACGCAGCCGATCCCAATCGAGTAGATCAATTTACGGCTCATCCTGCCACTTGGCTGAATCGGGGGTCATGGGGAGATCAGCCACTACCCCCTAGAACGCTTGAAGCAAGAAAGTTTGAAACCCCAAGAGCAGTTCTTCCTCCAGTCTATGATCCAAGCGAGTTTAGGCGGGAAGATGCAGTACCGATGCCAACCGATTTGAAGAACTTGTTTGGGTCGGTATAAAATACCCTATACATAACGATAGAAAAGGGTCTTAAAATGGATTACAGAACTTGCGTGAGGTGCAATAAGGATTTTGAAGTTGATAGCGGCAAATCAAAAAAGAGATACTGTCCTGAGTGTTATGTGGCTCAGGCAAGGGAACATGGGTTTTTTGCCCCCAAAAAGAAAGATAATCCGCAAAGATGGACTTACATTTCAGACAAAAAGAAGATATCAAAAGTCAATGGCTATGCGTGGATAAGAATTGGCAATCAATGGGTAGTTGAGCATAGGTTTGTTTTAGAAAAAAAACTGGGTAGAAAATTAAAAATTGGCGAATCCGTTCATCACATAAACGGAATTCGAGATGACAACCGACCCGAAAACTTAGAATTATGGGTTGGCCCAATTCGATACGGTCAAAGGGCTGCGGATATCAAGTGTCATAACTGCGGCGAACCGTATAAGGTGTGAGGCTTTTGGGCGATTTGCGTGAGTAAGTAATCTATGCCACCATTTTCTGTAAGAGTTACAAGATCAGGGGGATCAAATGCAAACTCTTCGCATACGCAAGGCAAGTGATGTAAGTCTTGGCGATGTGATCTATTGGAACGGTCAGCACTTCACCGTGACCGAGATAGACACAGACCGCTTTGGGCGCGAACTTCACCTGCAAGAACCAACAGGCAGAACCACCGTTAAGTTCTTTGCTGACTACGAAACTCTCAGCATCGAATCGTGATTAAGTTCTCCGTTGATGGTACGCAACCCGTACCGCAAGGGAGCATGAAACATATCGGGGGCGGCAGAATGATTCATTCCCGCGCTACCGAACTTGCGACATGGCGCGCTCTTATTGCAAACGCGGCGAAGGCAGCAGGTTGCAAGCCTATTGAAAGCCCTATCATTCTCACTATGGTTTTCCGTTTGAAGCGCCCCAAGACGGTTAAGCGCGATCACCCAACGGTTGCCCCAGATTTAGACAAATTGGCTCGCGGTGTCGGGGATGCTTTAACTGGTACGGCATACGCAGATGATTCTCAGATAATTCGCATAATTGCCAGCAAGGAATACTCAGATACGCCGGGCGTAGATATCGAGATTTCAGACGAGTTTGACTGCCTGTAATCGAACATTTGTTCGGTGATACAGATAACAAAATTGTTATAAACATTTTGCTGAAATGGTCTTGAAATACCCCAACCATCCCTTACAGTTGTCTTATTGAAGTGAACGGCACTTCAAAGATTCTGGAGGGAATCAAAATGGCTACAAATAACAACCAAGCACGACTAGAAACTCTTACCTTTGCCGAATTGTTGGCAGAAACAAAGCAGTTACTTGCTGAACACAGAGCGCAATTTGAGCGCGACTATTCTGCAAAGGTAGGTGCATAATGCACAACATCACTATTGCTTATTCATCAGATCGCGTAACTCGCTTTTCATATAAGAGCAGAAATGCTTTGACAACTATTGGATGGCGCACTCGCTGCTCTTGCGGCGAAGTTGTAGAAACTAAACACAATTCATATAAAGCACATTCAATTAAAGTTGCTAAGCACTTGGCAAAGGTTGGTGCATAAAATGGCGCGATATGTAGTCCAACTCAGCACATACAAAACCATTGTTGTTAATGCAACGGATGAAATGGATGCAGAAGAAAAAGTATTGGCTCGGGTCAATAAAAGAAATGATGCTTGGGTGGTAGATGAAGTTTATGCTCAAAAGGAGATGAAATAAATGATCGCATTTCTTTTTATCGGCATCCCACTACTAGGATGTGCTTTCTTACAACTTGTATTCTTTATTGAGGAGGCTCTAAATGGCTAAGTTCATGTGCAAGGAAAATCATTGGAAGATTGACGGCACAAAACTTGTGCTTGATACTCCAGAAGGTCAAGAAGCAGTTGAGCAGATGGTTAAGGCTATTCAGGCTCGCGTTCGCTTGGCGATCTACGAAGAAATTTGCGCCCTTGATCTCACAACGCGCCGTAAGCAGATTGTAAAAAACGGGCTAGAGAACTCGCTTTTGCAGGTGCAGGATCTATGCGCGCAGATTGCTCTTGGTGTTAAATGAGAGCCACATCTATTCAAGCGCAGATTAAAGCCGCGCCACGCATGAGTTCTCACAAAGCCCGCGTGTATCAATTTCTTGTTGATCGCATGGATCAGGGAGCCACAGATCAGGAAATGCAGTTTGCTCTTAAAATGAGTGGGGATACTTTGCGCCCAACTCGCGGCAAGTTACTCAAAGAAAACTTGATTTACGATTCAGGTAAAACCCGCAAGAATGAAAACGGAAATGATTGCATTGTTTGGGTTGTTTCAACTATTGAACAGATTGGACTTTTCTAATGCCAACTTATGTATATCGCTGCCAAGCAGATCAATCTCAGATTGAGATGTATCAGTCTTTTGAAGATGGCTCTATTCCTAACTGCCCACTCTGTAACCAGCAGATGAGCAAGCAGTTCCAAGCAACGCCAGCACACTTTCGCGGCACAGGTTGGGGAGGTTACTAATGAACCCTGATGTGTGTTACGAGCATGGCAATACCTGCGATGAAAAAGGTTGCCTTTGTTTGGTGCTTATGAAAGAAGATTGTGAGCAATGTTTGGAGGCAGCCAAGTGATTTTAGGTTATCTTGGAATGGCAACGGGTATGTTTTTGATGTGGGTATGGCTCACACAGGGATCACCGTCAAGCCGTAGAAATAAACCCAAAAAAGCGCGTTGCGTTCATTGCTCAAAGGTTTATTACACCGCAAGTAAGTATTTAAGAACCCCTAACTATTGTGAGGATTGCAAATGATTATTGGATTGTCTGGGTACGCCCAGTCCGGAAAAGATACGGTTGCCAACATTCTCGTTCAGCATCACGGCTATAAGCGCGTAGCGTTTGCCGACAAGATCAGGGAGTGCTTGTTTGCGCTTGATCCAATCATTGCAGTACGCGCAGATTTTCCGCTTCACCTTTCAGAATACTTTGATGATTTTGGGTGGGAAGCAGCCAAGAAGATGCCAGAGGTTCGCCGTTTGCTTCAGGTATTGGGTACTGAGGTAGGTCGCAACATCATTGATCCGCAGTTGTGGATTGAGATGGCTTTAGGCAATGTTGAGGCTGGCGATAAAGTTGTAGTGACTGATGTTCGATTCCCTGACGAAGCCCAAGAAATCAAGTGGATGTTTGGGGAAGTGTGGCGCATAAATCGCAGAGGTATTTATCCAACCAACGAGCATAGTTCTGAAACCGCTATGGATGATTGGGTTTTTGATCGCACCCTTGATAACTCAGGTGATCTTCAGATGCTTGAAGAATTAGTGGATGATTTGGTTCTATGAAAAGGATTCAGAAAAAGCCGAAAACCCTTACTATTGAAGAACTTGGCTGGATGATGATTCAAGATATGCCAATTAACGAAGTTATTGATTATGCTTATGAAAAAGGCTATGAGATCAAGATAGTTTTAGACGATGAATAGTGAATGGAATATAGGCAGGTGTAAATCATGCGGGGAATGGATTGTATTTGACCGCGCTTGCTCAACCTGCACTACAATAACCGCACAACCAAAGAAAGGGGATGCAGAAATGCAGACTACAATCAATGGAGGCAACGCCATCGAAGTCTTAGACAGGGGAGAGATTGGCGCGCGCTGAGGTTACAGGCTCGACTCCTTTTAGCAGCCGCACTAGCGGTAGGACTCGCGCTCGCTAACCCGTCATACGCATTAGCACCAAAGCAGATGTTCGTACAACGAACACCAATGGCGGCAAAGCAATATGCAAAACTACAATTAAATAATTATGGATGGGCAACTCAATGGGGATGCTTGCAGACTCTTTGGCAGAATGAATCTAACTGGCGGCCTGATGCTAAAAATCATACGCCCGTTAAAATGCTTATAGATGGCAAGTGGATTAAATTCTATGCTGGCGGGATTCCGCAACGGCTAGGGCTTAACCCAAAGGCAACTGTTGAAAAGCAAATCCAAATAGGGTTGAACTATGTGAGGGATCGCTACGGTTCGCCCTGCAAGGCTCTCCGGTTCTGGCATAGCCATTACTGGTACTAAAGTTCCTAGTGCCGTTCCACTAGGACACAAGGGCGGTTGAGCAGAGAAACCTCCAGTTCTCCGCTCCCGCCCTTATTTTATTTCTAGTGTAAGGTATGCGCATGAGGAATTGGGGTACATCATCACTACAATAGCCGCAATTCAATATGAAGATCGCGTAGTCATAGGCGCAGATAGCCAAGTCACCTCGGTTCGCAAATATTCACATCCCAAAATGGCAAAGATAACTCAACGCGGTCAATACTTGATCGCTGGCGCTGGACTTAGTTCTGCTTGCGATATTGCTCAGCACATCTGGGTTCCACCAACTCCAACGGCAGCAGATAAAAAAGACCTGTATCACTTTATGATCGCCAAGGTAGTTCCATCTCTCAAGCAATGTTTTAAAGATAACGATTTCAAATTAGAGGATGACAAAGATGACGAAACAAGATTCGCGTTTCTTATCGCGGTTGGTGGTGAAGTGTTTGATTTGGCTGACGATTTTGCCATTAGCCTTGACGGTAGCGGTCATTACGCTATTGGATCGGGTTCTAGCCTCGCTCTTGGCGCGTTGGCACATGAAGCAACTCTTGAAGAGGCATTGGAAATAGCAGCAAGCAAAGACCCATACACCTCCGCGCCGTTCTATTTCTACGAGCAGGTGAAGCGTGGATAAGAAGATTGCTGAAACAGTATTGGCTCGCGCTAAAGGCTATTGCGAATCGTGTGGATTACCCGGCGATGATTTCGCTCTGCATCACAGAAAACTCAAATCGCGTGGGGGCAAGGATGAAGTTGCCAACCTGATCGCGGTTCATCACAAGTGCCATAACTTAGGCACAAATAGTATTCACCTAAACCCAGAACTGGCTACGGTGAAAGGCTGGATGGTTCCTTCATGGGCAGATCCCGCCGAATACCCCTTACATCTTTACGATGCAGAGGTAGTAGTGTTAGACAACGAAGGCAATTACAACAAATTGGAGGCATCACATGGCGCAGATAACAGTTAGCGGAAATGTAGGAACAGATCCCGAGATTAAATTCTATGACGGAAAGAACGGCTCATTTGGTGTCGCTCGCTTCTCTCTTGCTTATACCCCGCGTGAGAAGGATAAGGCAGGTAATTGGGCAGATGGGATCACTACTTGGTTCTCTGTTTCAGTTGTTGGCAAGCAAGCAGAACTCGTTGCCGATTCAGTCGCAAAGGGTCAGCGTGTTCAGGTTACTGGCGCATTTAAGCAATCCAACTACACCGCCAAAGACGGAACGCAAAAGCAAGGATTAGAAATCAAAGCAAATAGCATCACTCTTGAACTTGTTGGCGCAAAGAAGTCAAAGCCAGTAGTTGCTGACGAACCTGAGTGGTCATCATGGAACTAATTGACTCAAAGACCGTATGCGAGATTCTTGGCATTACCAAGAATAATCTTCATCAACTTCAACACCGCAAGCAGTTGGTATGGGTTGAGAAAAAAGGCAAGCAGGTTTATTACAACCCTGCCGATGTTGATGCTCTCAAGGCTAAACGAGATGTGCGATAAGATAGCGTTTAGGTCTAAAGGCGAAGCCGATAAATCTAAGAAAACTATTCACAAGCACAACGGCTCTCGCAAGATGCGATCTTATTTATGCCTTGAATGTCATTACTGGCATTTAACAACTACTCACGGAGGCAAGAAGTTTCACGATGAAATGCGCTAACTGCCGCCGTCAATCTGAAAGACCGATTTGCGAATCGTGCTGGCATTTTGCAGTTGAGCAGTTGCGCTTATTTCCTGCGCGTTATCACGAACTTGAAGATGAACTATTTCCTAGTAATGGCGCGCAAGGAGAGCGGGTATCAGGCTCTAAGACACCGCCACTCCCAGTCAGACTGGAAACCCTACATTTGCGTACTGGGGGTATCTCCTCCGTTCTTATGATGCACGAATCAGAGATGCGAAAGATACGCCACGAAACCCGTATCACTTGGCGCGGGGAAGAGATCAACCGCATTACTTTGACTTGCGAATATCACATCAAGCGCCAGCAATGGATCTATAACGAGTACGGCGATATTGCAGATTTAGTCACGCACATCGTTACTATCAGCAACAAGGTCAATTATGTCTTAGGGCATAAGTCTGAAGATATTGTTATTGGTAGTTGCCCTACTATTGATGAGGCTGGCAAACCCTGCAACACTAAACTCAAGGTTAATCCGCAGATGCGTACAACAACTATCACCTGCCGCGTATGCGAAACTACTTGGGATTCAACTCAATGGAGATTGTTAGGAAAAATGTTGGATGCCTAAAGTTTCAGTTATTCAGGCTTCTATGCTTTACAAGGTAACAAACCGCACCGTGTATAACTGGATTAAAGAAGATAAGATTGATTGCGAAGATGGGTTGTATGATCTTGATAAGTTACAGAAAGCCCATGACCGCCGCCGAACGCTAAAGCACCTCAAGCGATTTGCCATTTGACTTGATTTCACTTATAGTTCCTATAATTGGTTGGCGTGTATCTGGAATAGGATCATGGTAACCACAGAAGCGAATCTTGAAGAGATTGATGAAGCGCTCGAACATTTGCGCGAACGCTTACAAGATCGTTATGGCAATCGCCTTACATATCAACAAAGGCAGTTATACCTCTCTAGCGTTGATGACCTTTTAGATGCTCGCTTGGCGCTTGTAAGTAAAAGCCTGTAAGATTTCAGCATGGCTTACACAGAACAATTTCGCGCAGAGGCTTTAGTAACCCTTGAGGCTAACGGGGGAAACCTTACACAGACTGCTGAGCAACTTAACATTGGTGTTGCCACATTATCCCGATGGGTTGAAGAAAATTCCGATAATGGAACCCATAAAAGCGATATAGCAGTAGCCGCAGCAGAACTCGTACCTGAAACCCGCGAATCATTTATCTCAGAACTCAAGACTTTACGCAACAAAGTTTTACGCCACCTTGACGGAATAGTCGAGGATCTTAAGGCTAGAGAAGCCGCAATTACTTTGGGCATCTTAATTGACAAAACAGAACTCCTAGAAGGCAACGCTACGAGTCGAACTGCCGTAGTCGGAAATGGGGAAACCGTTGATGAGGCAATTAAGCGACTCAGCGCAGAACTTGAATCCCGACCTGACCGCACTTCGCTACCTGAAGTGGCATCATCCTCAGAAGGGGATAGCGCGCCCGAACCAACTAGCACCTGAAGGTAACTGGTCAAATTGGCTGGTTATGGCTGGTCGAGGATTTGGTAAGACCCGATTAGGCGCTGAATGGCTTGCCGCTAAAGCCGTTAGAAACCCAGATGTTCGCTGCGCCATTGTTGCGCGTACCTTCTCAGACACTCGAAATGTCTGCGTAGAGGGCGTATCAGGTATCCTGAGCATCTTGCGTGAATACGATGCGGTAAAAGACTGGAACAAGTCCAACGGCATTATCACGCTCAAGAACGGCAGTATCATTCAGACCTTCTCGGCTGATACACCTGACTCCCTGCGCGGCCCACAGTTCCACTTTGCATGGACTGACGAACTTGCCGCTTGGCAATATGACGATACTTGGAATCAGTTGCAGTTTGGCTTGCGCTTAGGCGATCACACTCAGACCGTCATCACGACAACGCCTCGCCCAACTAAACTCATCAAAGACCTCGTTAAGCGTGAATCAACCGTAGTCACACGCGGCTCAACCTTTGATAACGCTGAGAACCTTTCCCAGTCTGCTCTTCTTGAGATGCAATCGCGTTATGCTGGCACTCGCTTAGGTCAGCAAGAACTTTACGGCGCAATCCTTGACGATAACCCCGGCGCTCTTTGGTCGCGTGGCTTGCTTGAAACTGCCCGAGTTCAAGAACCACCTCACCTCACCCGTGTTGTTGTTGGTATTGACCCCGCCGTCACATCTGGCGATGAATCAGACTCAACTGGAATCGTAGTTGCAGGGCTAAGCCCAGATGGTCATTACTACATCCTCGCTGATTACACACTCAAGGCTTCTCCTCAAGTATGGGCTGAGAAAGCCGTCTATGCCTTTGAACTACACAAAGCAGACCGCATCATCGCTGAAACGAATAACGGCGGCGATTTGGTAGTTCATCTTTTGCAACAAGTAAAGAACACAGTTCCCGTAAAGAAAGTCACCGCATCACGCGGCAAGACTGTACGCGCAGAACCTATTGCCGCGCTCTCTGAGCAAGGCAAACTTCACATGGTCGGATATTTCCCCGAACTAGAAGATGAACTCTGCGAATACGAACCGGGAATTAGCACGAAAAGCCCTGACCGCATGGATGCAATGGTTTGGGCGGTAACAGAACTGAGTGAAGGCTCAAATGCGCTGAATTACCTTTCTGCGCTCGCGGTGTTCTGCCCTAATTGCAGGATGCCCGCACCAAAGTCCACACGAATCTGCCCTAAGTGCAATACACCTATTGGAGAACCTGATGCCATCACAAGCGATAAGCCAAACGCCTGATCCGCTTAACATTACAGTTCGCCAAAACCAAGAATGGGCTATTGCTTTTTCCTATACAGATTCAACTGGAACGCTGATCTCTTTGGCTGGTTATACGCCAATCCTTCAGTTCCGTACATCTGCGCTCGCTAAGACAACTGCGCTATCTCTTACAGTTGGTAACGGAATTACTTTTAATCCTAACTCACTTCCACAGGTGCAGATTGATACAACAATCAACTGCGCTCCCGGCAAGTACGAGTGGGATCTTAAACTCACACCTGCTTCTGGCGCTTCTATCTTCTTAGGTCGCGGAACTGTTCAAGTAGATGCTGAGGTTTCTCGATGACTGATAACATCAATGTAACCCCAGTTACGCCTCAGATTGTTGTATCTGCGGCTGGTGTTCGCGGTGTCCAAGGAACTACTGGAACACAGGGCGCGCAGGGCGTACAAGGCACACAGGGTGTTCAAGGCACTCAAGGTATTCAAGGCGTACAGGGAACTCAAGGAACGCAGGGCGTTCAGGGAACTCAAGGACTTCAGGGAACTCAAGGCACACAAGGAATTCAAGGTGTGCAGGGAACTCAGGGAACGCAGGGAGTTCAAGGACTTCTTGGCTTGCAGGGAACTCAGGGAACTGTTGGTATTCAGGGAACGCAAGGAATCCAAGGCGCACAGGGAATCCAAGGTGTTCAAGGTACTCAGGGTCTATTGGGCTTGCAGGGTACACAAGGAACTCAGGGCGTACAGGGCAACACAGGTATTCAGGGCGCGGTAGGTACACAAGGCGCAACTGGAACGCAAGGCACACAGGGCGTTCAAGGTGTTCAGGGTACACAAGGCGTTCAAGGTTTGCTTGGATTGCAAGGAACTGTTGGCGCGCAAGGCATAACTGGATCTCAAGGTACAACAGGAACTCAGGGCGCAACTGGTACGCAAGGAACAATCGGCACTCAAGGAACTATTGGTTCACAGGGCGTTCAGGGATTACAGGGCGTTCAAGGTCATTACGGCAATCAAGGTACAACTGGTACTCAAGGCATTACTGGACTTCAAGGATTACAAGGCAATCAAGGCACAACAGGTATTCAAGGTGCGGTTGGCGCACAGGGTACTCAAGGGGTGCAGGGTGTTCAAGGAACACAAGGTTTGCAAGGCGTTCAAGGAATTGTTGGCCCGATTGCATCTAACAACGCACACGCTTCTGCTCGCGTTGCAACAACCGCCGATCTTAACGCTACATATACTGCTGGTTCTGCCGATCAAGGCGGTGGCTATGGTATTGGCGCAAAACTTACGCACAATACAAACGGTGCTATTTCGATTGACGGCGTATCGCTATCTCTCAATGATCGCGTTCTTGTTAAGAATCAGACAAACGCTCTTTACAACGGTATTTATACGGTCACAACAGTTGGCACATTTGGAACGCCTTATGTTCTCACCCGCGCTACTGACTACAACAACTCAACGGCTGGTCAGGTTGAATATGGCGATTATCTTTATGTAGTTGCTGGCAGCACTCAATCAGGTCAAAACTTTATTCAATACAATACTGGCACAGGCACTAATGGCTACATCATTATTGGTACAGATCAGATTCTCTTTGCTCAGACTTCCGGCGCTGGCCCACAAGGAACTCAAGGCCCAATCGGAGCGCAGGGCGTAACTGGTACGCAGGGTACGATTGGTATTCAAGGTGCTATCGGTACTCAAGGTTCAACAGGCGCACAAGGATTTACGGGCGTACAAGGAACTAGCGGTACAAACGGAACGCAGGGAACAACAGGCGCTCAGGGTACTGCTGGATTTGTCGGATCTAACGGCGCGCAAGGAACAACAGGCGCGCAAGGTACTACTGGTACTCAGGGTACTCAAGGAACAACTGGTAACACAGGTTCTCAAGGCACTATCGGTCTCCAAGGAATCACAGGAGCTACTGGCTCACAAGGTACAACGGGCTTACAGGGTTCTACTGGTGCAACAGGATCAACTGGCGCGCAGGGAACATCGGGAACTAACGGCACACAGGGTACAACTGGCGCACAGGGAACTACTGGCGCGACTGGCTCTCAAGGAACAACAGGTACTCAGGGTCTAACGGGTCTGCAAGGATTCACCGGAACTCAAGGAGCTACGGGAACTCAAGGCTTCACAGGCTCTCAGGGAACTCTTGGAACTCAAGGTACTTCAGGTACTAACGGAACTAACGGCTCACAAGGTACAACGGGTACTCAAGGACTCACCGGACTTCAAGGAACAACAGGCTCAACAGGTTCACAGGGAACAACGGGCTTGCAGGGAACTACTGGCGCAACAGGTTCAACTGGATCACAGGGTACGACTGGAACTCAGGGAACTACTGGATCAACGGGTAGCCAAGGCACAACCGGACTTCAAGGTGTTCAGGGTACTCAAGGGCTTTTGGGTACTCAAGGACTTCAGGGAACTACTCCTACCGTTGTTATGCAACAATGGCGCAAGGCGGCTTCGGGTGGAGAAACCACGCTATCCGGCACAGATGATTTTGCTACTTCGCTGAGCTATGTAGTTGGTGCTGAGCAGGTATTCATTAACGGCGTACTTCTTGAGCGCGGAGTGGATTACACCGCCTCAACAGGTACTTCGATCACCGGACTTACTGCCTTGATCGCTGGCGATATCTCTACCGTTATCTCGCACAACTCCTTTAACATCGCTAACGCCATCCAATCTACTCAGATCGCTGCTAAGGGTGACTTGATCGTAGGTACAGGATCAGGCACATATACCAATCAGGGTGTAGGAGCTGACGGCACAACACTCGTTGCAAACTCTTCTAGCGCAACTGGCGTTGCTTGGGCAGGGCCGAATGTTGGCGCTGGTAAAAACGCCATTATTAACGGCGGTATGGATTTCTGGCAACGGGGTACTTCATTTACCGATGTGAATGTCGGCAATTACAACGCAGACAGATTTATGGTGAATCGCTCTGGCGATGTGGCTGGTATGAATATCTCGCGCTCAACAGATACCGCAACTGGTTTTCTATATTCAATGAAATGGCAGAGAGCCAGCGGTAATACCAACACTGCTGCAACTTCTTTGTATTACGGAGTTGAAAGCCAAGACTCTTACAAATTTGCTAGTCAAACTGCAACTTTGTCTTTCTACGCTAAAAAAGGCGCTAACTATTCAGGTGGAAATCTATCAGCCATTATTGGTTCTGGAACTGCCGTAGATGCAAAACCTTATGCTTACGCAACAAATGTCAATAGCACAACGGTTGCGCTAACTACATCTTGGGCTAGATATTCAGTTACAGGAACATTTGCAAGTAATATTGCTCAGGTATTTTTTAGCCTTGGCTGGACGCCAACTGGTACTGCTGGAGCAGATGATTCTGTTTATGTAACTGGCGTACAACTTGAAATCGGTGCAGTTGCTACCCCATTCTCCCGTGCTGGTGGAACACTTCAGGGGGAGTTAGCCGCTTGCCAGCGGTACGGAATTGACCTTGGCAAATCTGTTGTAGGCGTTGGGCAAGCAACCTCATCAACTGCTGGTGTTTATACAGTTCCGCTACCAGTAGTAATGCGAGCAACCCCATCTGTTACAACCTCAACTGCCTCATCGTTTAGCGTAACAAACGGCACAGATGGAGCGGTTGTTTGCAATGGTGCGCCAACCTTCAACATCGGTAGCGCAAATATGATTCGCCTATCAACCACGGTTGCTTCAGGTTTAACCGCTGGTCAAGGCAGCATCCTGTTTATCAATACAGGTTCAGGTTCATTATTCTTGAGTGCGGAGTTATAAAATGCCAACAATAAATACATACCAAAACCTTCTTGGCGAAGATTGCGTTCTTGTAGTAAATGACGACGGCACAACTTGGTCAGGCACTAAGGCTGACTATGAAGCCAGCACACTCCCATCCGAGTCTTCCATTCCTACGACACCACAGGCAGGTGCATAATGTCACGCGCACAACTTACAAGTACGGTAGAGCAAAACTCGGCAGGAGCAGCGGCTCCGTTCTTGGCTGGTAAAAACAAGATTATCAACGGTGATTTTTTCTGGGCGCAGCGTGGTACTACATTTTCAACATCTGGCTATAACATAGACCGATGGGGAACAACTGTTAGTGGTTCTGGCTCAACATATTCCGTTACCCAGACCGCAAATACACCTGCTTCAATTACTGGTTACGAACCTGCTTACAATTTGCAATATGCAGTAACCGCTGCTGGTTCCGTTACCTATCGTGATATATACCAGCGTATTGAGGATGTCCACACTCTTGCAGGTCAGACTGTAACTATTTCCTTTTACGCTAAGGCCGATTCAGCACGAACAATTACATCGTACTTTTATCAAAACTTTGGTAGCGGTGGTTCTTCTGATTACAACTCAGGAACAATCGGCACTCACAACATTACAACCGCTTGGCAGCGTTTTACCGTTACTGGCGTAATGCCAAGCATCAGCGGAAAAACTATTGGCGCTGGTTCGTGGACAAGTCTTGTGTTTGCTCTACCAACAACAACATTTACCCTGAACATAACTGGTATCCAACTAGAGGCTGGAAGCGTGGCAACGCCATTCTCTACTTGCTCTAACACACTCCAAGGCGAGTTAGCCTTGTGCCAACGGTACTTCTGGCAAATTAGTTCGGCAAATATTGACCGTGTAGCGGCTCAAGCAATTTCCTCAACTCGTGCTTTTGGCCC
>Ga0208739_1000330_pt1 | contig 14752 bp, 18 predicted proteins | sample CryBogCBE27Jul09_FD_184566 | JGI IMG/M metagenome (GOLD analysis project Ga0208739, IMG submission 184566) | Freshwater microbial communities from Crystal Bog, Wisconsin, USA - CBE27Jul09 (SPAdes) (version 2) | ecosystem: Environmental > Aquatic > Freshwater > Lake | place: Crystal Bog... | reverse complement strand
GACGATATATGAGACCCAAAATCATCCTCACAACTGAAAACAATCAACCTGAAAAACCAAGGTGCGTACTTTGCAATCATCCAACAGACATCTACAGCGACACGCGCCTCTGCGAAGTCTGCGATTCATCACAAAAGATGAAAGGCATCCCTTTCCCTGAAATCACCGATCACGACGAACAAATTTGTGAAGTATTAGCTTCAGATGTTGTCTTTTACAAAGAAATGATCAGGTCGCTTCGTAAATGCCTCGCTCAAGAGAAAAAAGCGCGCCGCAAGGAAGTCAGGTCACTCCATAAATCAAACCTACAAAACAAGAAAGAACGCGATGAAGCAAAGCTCGCATTCAAGATACTGGGAGACAAGTACGACCAACTCATCAACGACATCAAAGCCAAGTCGCAATGATCAGAATCGATATCACATCTGATATCAGATCAGAAGCAGAACGCCGCGACAAAAATGCATACTATCGTTATGGAACAATCGCGACCAAACTCACAAACTCACGCCGCCACGGCTTCATCGCAGAGGTAGTCTGCCAGCACACGCTCGCAGGCATGGAGTACACCAACGAGAACGAGATTGACCTACGCAACTGGATGGGCGAATCGTTCGATGTCAAGTGCCACACGACGAAACAAGAGCCGACGCTTTACGACGCTTGCACAATTCCACAGACCTCAAAGATCCACACCGACCACCTCATCTACTGCTACGCCAACGACAATAGCGTATGGATAGCAGGACACATACCAACCAAAACATTCTACGCCATCAGCGAACTCATGCCAGTAGGCCACCAAGGAAAATACTTCACTTACGACTATGCGAGGTATGAGATAATTGCTGGAGATTTAGATCCAGTAACCAGTCTAATGCCAATAAAAAGATAATGCGCTGGCTCAAAAATAACCATTTAGTTATGTTAGAAGTCAAGCATATAATCTATTTACTCTGATAGATTTTATTATTTACTATTATTGCGTAATAATTACTTATAAGAGAAAACCAACCGACCTTTTCTATGCCGATCCTCAAGAACCCTGAACATGAACGCTTTGTGCGCCTGCTATCCCAAGGATTGTCTCAGGCCGACGCCCTGATGAAGTGTCGCCCCAATATCAAACGAGAATCCGCTGGCGTGCTGGCATCGCAAATCGCCAACAGGCTGGAGGTGAAGTCTCGCTTCGCGGAGATCAAGGAGTTAATCGACAGCCAGTTTGCTATGGCACTAGGTGAGAAGCGCGACCTGTTACGGCGGATGGCTCTGGGCGAAGTTCCTACCAAGATTACCAAGAAGTCTAATGGTCAGGTTGAAGCGACTTTCGACAAGTTGGCGGCATTGCAGGCGGATGCGAAGCTGGGAGGCGAATACGCGCCTGAACAACACATCGTGACCAGTGGGCCAACCCTGAAGCTGGAGTTCCACGGCGTAGGGCGCAACACCAACATGACGCCTGCGCTGGAGGAGGAATGGAAACGCCTGAACGCGCCGCCTGAAGTCAGGACATACAGCGAGCCTGTCACCATAGAAGCAGAGTTTGAACGCTATCAGGACATGGACATCGACGAAGATCCGCCATCCATGAAGGAAGTTACAGAGATAATCGATGAGGCGAACACCTAAGTCCACTATTTATGAGTGGTATTATCTGTAGTTATGGATAACCTACTCTGATGACGGCCTCAGATATGCCAATTATCTCCCATGTTACATCCGTTCTATTCCTGATCGGATTTGCTGTATTTTGCTGGATTATCTATAAAAAGACGCGCAAGGTAGTTAAGCGAGGTAATAAAGCCGCTAGGCGCAGGAAAATCGCAGGCTTTTAATTATCCAATTGACATAAGGTATGTCGGCGGCTAATAGTCATGAATGGCTACAACTTTCACCGCTGGTAACATCTACCCTACTAGGAACGCCGCCCTTCATGGCATCAACCCTGCAACGCAGGTGACCAGCACGGCCGTAGTGCCTCTTACCGAGAACTTCGTCTGCCACGCCATTACCGAGGCAAACGGCGTCTTCCTTGACCACACGAACAACACGAAACGCTACGAGCTTTATTTCGACGCCAATGGTCAGTTCATCTATCCATATGGCAGGTTTCCCAACGCTCCGATCTGCCACTCCAGCTACACGACTGGCGTAGACAATACCAGCGGCGCAAACTAATCCCTTATGGCAGTAGCCATACCGCCAACAGGGTGGAACTATCAGTACCCCAACGCTGATGGCTCCTACACGCGCATCACGGCGGCTACGCTGGATGACCTCTATGTCAGGGTAGCTGAGTATCAGCTTGGGCCAGCCAACTGCACGACGCTCGCCTGCCTGATAGCCTACAACGCGCAGATCAACGCTCTCCTACCTACGATCATCCCTGCTGTCAACGCCTACCTATCAACCGAGAAGGCGGCTGTTGAAGCCTGCGCCGCGCGTAATAGAGGCTGTTGTTCCTACTAACGATTCTTCTTTGACGGCTTTGCCTGCGGCTTTGAGACCGCCCTGCCGTAGATGGTCTTCTCGCGGATGGCGTCAGGCAGGTCTCGCACGAATATCTTCAGGCGCATGGCGTAGTCAGGACTCATGAGTGTGATCAGGTGACTGAACTCCTCACCTTGCGACGCCAGCTTGGTGGCTTCGGTGAATGTGTGTGATTGAAGCTGGTCGTATTGGTTATACATTGACGCGAAGGCTACCACAATATAGGCAACTATGGCAATGAATCAACAAACAGAGGACACAGGATATAGGCTAACGCCGCCACATTCCATCAAGGTTTTTCACGCTCATGCCGTAAATATTCGCAAGGAGGCGGATAGGGACGAGGAGCTTGGTCTGTTGTATGCGGCTCAGTACATCATCACCGAGACGGCTAAGAACGCTGTTGGTTTGACTGAGATCGACCTGCCGACGGCTGAGATGGTGGTGCGCCAGTATGTGATGCACCTACTGAATCACGACCAATTTGAGGCGGCGGCTACAATCCTTTGGGGAGCGGCGGTCTATGACTGGAGACCGAAGAGTTCGCGTGACACATGGCGGTGTCTGTTCGCTGGTGATCGCGTGCTGGTACAGGGCGCAGGTGCTATGGGCAAGAGCTTTGGGGCGGCGGCATGGTTCTACTTGGACTGGTATCGCGACCCTGAGTACACCTGTATCAAGGTGATCTCGCTGACGAAGGAACACGCCGAGCGGAACATCTTTGCGAACATCAAGACCTTTCATCGGACTGCGCTGGTGAAGCCGATCACCGATCAGGAGGACAAGTCTACCAGCATTCAAGTTACCAACGACAGCAAGCAGGGCATCCATCTGGTAGCCATTCCGAAGGGCGAGAGCGGTCATGGAACCCTGCGCGGATTCCATCCCATACCGAGAGCAGGCAAGGAGCATCCGAAGTGGGGAAGATTGTCGCGCACCCATGTGGTGTTGGACGAGGCCGAGGAAGTCCCTGTCGGCGTCTGGGAGGGTATCAACAACATCTTGTCCACAGCGGATACGGAGAGTCACAAGGGTCACATCAAGATTTTTGGCGCGTCAAATCCGAGGGATAGGACTAGCAACTTCGCCCAGCGGTGTGAGCCGAAAGACGGCTGGGCATCAGTGGACTGCGAGGACGACTTTGAGTGGGACAGCAAGGAGGGATACCATGTGTTGCGACTGGACGCCGCTCGCTGTGAGAATGTGATTGAGAAGCGGATTGTCTACGCTGGTCTCCAGACCTATCAGGGTTACATGGGATACATCTCGCGCGGTAGGACTGCCGAGGCGATGACGATGGCTCGCGGCTGGTTCCCTGAAGAGGGCATGGCGATGGGGATCATCACGCCTGCCATGATGGACAACGCGCTTGGTATAGTGCGCTTCATTGGGCCTGTAGTTCCTCTGGCGGCGTTTGACTTGGCTCTGGAGGGTAACGATCAGGTGATGTGTTCCTACGGACGATTTGGGCTGTCTGACGGCTGGACTCCTCAGTCTGGTCATTTCATTCCATTCAAGACGGCGAGGGTGGTGATGCAGTTGGACTCGCAGATACCATTCCCTAAGAAGGCGACGCTGGAGCAGACACAGGCGATCATCAAGTTTGCGAGGACGATGAAGATTGCACCCAACTGGCTGTGTGTGGACAGGACTGGCAACGGCGCAGGCATTCACGACTCCCTGTGCAGTCTGTTTGGTAGCGAGGTGATGGGAGTCAATTACTCATGGGCGGCTAGCGACACGCACATTCTGGGCGACGATAGTCAGAAAGCATCGGAGTTATACAACGGCGTCGTGACCGAGTTGATTTTTGGATTGGCGAAGTATTTGGAGTTTGAGTACCTGAAGATCAGTCCCAGCTTCAGGAATGAGGATCTGATCCGACAGGCTACGGCTCGCAGGTACAAGCAGAAGGGCAAGGGTCTAGTGCGCGTCGAGAGCAAGGGCGACTACTGCAAGCGGACGAGGAGCAAGTCTCCTGACGCATTGGATTCGCTGTCGATGCTGGTCTACCTGATGCGCCAGCGCGGTGGGGCGGTAGCTACAATGACCGAGACGAAGCCAGAGGGCAACTCGCGCCAGCGTGAATTGCAGAGCCTTGTTGACAAGATGGAGTTTGTTGATATGTCTGATTAGCTATGAATACAGACAACCCATTACCAAAGTTTCCGTACACAGGACGGCGGTTTACTAGCACCGAGGCGTTCTTGGATGACAAGCCGATCCTTCCGTACCATGAGGTGACCATTGAGGATAATGTCGCATGGAAGGTAAACCCTGACTGGGTGAGCGCGCCATACTATGAGGTGTTGGATCACCAGCCTGAAAGTGGCTACTTCAGGAGGCTGAAGGAGATATGAATCCGAAACATAAATGCCCAGCCTGCGGTACGGAATGCAAGCCACACCAGTGCAAGGCGTGTCAGGAAAAAGCGGCTATAGTCTACAAACGCATGGGTAAAAATAGGCCATAACCTCATTATAGAATCGCATTTACTCTGTAAAATGTGCTATAATCGGTAAAAAAATTTCATATTACCCTTTGGTGTAATGGTAGCACAACAGACTTTGACTCTGTTTGTCATGGTTCAAGTCCATGAGGGGTAGCCAATTATAGGGAGTTTAGGGAGTTTAGGGAGTTTACAAAGGCTTGACACTTTTTGATAAATGCATAGGATTTGTATTGCAGTCTCATGTTCCAAGGCTGGGCGAGAAGGACTCCAAATCCATCTGGGTTGGTTCGATTCCAACAGGCTGTGCCATATTTCGTGGGGATCTTCGGTGAACCACTGCTCTGATTGAGTCTGAAAAGACTCGGTTGGACGCTTATAATCGGAGGAGGCATTGAGGGGGTCTGTGTAGGGGAGCAATCCTAGTTTACTAGTTAGGCGGAAACCGAACGACTAGCGACCTGAACCTCCTCCGATTTTTTTCTTTTCTTTTTACCAGCTTGGGTTTTTAATTGAGCTTCATGCATACATCAACCACCGACAGCAAAAAAGAAGTTGCAAGTCCAGAATTTGTTCATCTGTTACAAGGATGCTATGACAACTTCCTATCAGGCCGCCGATATTACATTTCTGGTGGTCGTGTTAAAGAATTCATTGCCGCAGACTTGCTTCAAAGTTACGGAAAGATTTATCCTCATCTTGAAAAAAAATCATTGCGTTTTGGATTTTATCCTGATTTCCCAAATCACTTTTTGAGTCAGCTTCAATACAAATGAATACATCAACCACTGACACCACACAAACGCCTAGGACGGATGAGGCTTGCGAGGCAATGGGCTTAAAAGCCTTTGTAGTGCCAGTAGAAACCTCTCGTCAGCTAGAGCGCGAACTCGCCGAGAAATCCAACGAGGTAGCAAGGCTCCGTGAGATAGTGGAGCGATACCGAGTCTGGGCAACTAGCGAGAACCCAACACAAATGGAACTGGATAACTTAAAACAAAAATACGATGAACTCAACTAACGAACAAACCAACGAGGTAGAAAGGCTCCGAGAAGAAAACGAAAACCTTCGAGGAACCTTAAAATCTTTCGTGCTTGTTTCGCCCATAGAAGCCGAGCGTATGGAAAAATTGGAACAAGATTATGATAGGCTCCGTGAGGAGCTAAAAATCAGCAACAACCTTGATGAACACAAAGCAATCAGGATTTCTGAACTAGAGTCTTTAGCTCAAAAGTTGCGAGCTGAAATAATTAGTTATCAAGCCATAGCTACTCTAGCCATCTCTTATATGACCGACGAAGCATTGGCTAAATTTAGAACCGAGCTAGAAGAACTTAAAACTGAAATCAAATGAACCCTGACTTTTTTAACAAAGCATTGGATGCTTGCGTTGAGTACCGACGATTGCTGGATGAAAAAACCACCGAGGTCGCAAGGCTCCGTGAGTCACTCGACCTATATACCGACATCATCAATAAGCAGGATGATGAACTGATAAAGCTACGCGAGGAGAACGCCGAACTAAAACAAGGAAAGGTCTTTGTTGATCCCAAGTGGATCTACGACCTAGAAACCAAATTAGCCAAAGCCCATGAAGAACTCTGCCAAGCAGGGTTGAGGGAATACGGCAACTAACAGAGTAATCTGTTAAAAAAACCGCTACATATTTTTAACAGCTATCACTCAAAAGTAGTATTCCTGCTTACTACAAAGAAGCATTGTAGTGATCACACTACATATATCCAAATTGTGTAGCAGATCGTAGACATCTGTAAAATGTTGATGATCGCAGACACCTGATTACATGCCGCATTATACCTGATTGGGTATGATTCATGAGTTATAAATCAAAATTATCACCGCAAGGGTATATTGTCATGTCGATGAATCCGCGTTTTCTGTACATGAGCGCGTTGATATGTACACGCTATCGACATTTGCTTTACACAAAGACGCTTTAAGTAAAGTGCGCTTTACACAAGATTGCAGTATTCGTAATGTAATTTATATGAGTAATCCACTTCCACTTAACTTTTTAGATAACTATAACACACACGGCGCGGCTATTGACCTGCCTCACGCCATACTGATCTACGGCGCACTGGTCTCTGCGAAACCTGATAGGGTGTTAGAGATCGGTATTGGCACTGCATTCATCACCAGAGCATTGCTTGACGGCGTAGCCTATAACGGAAAGGGAAGTATTACCTGCGTCGATAGTTTTTACGACCTTGGAACAAACCTGTCTCAGGAGAATGTTGATAGCCTGAAAGAAAAAGTGACGCTGATCGCTCCCAAGACCGAGCATGACTTTGTGCATGAGACTTCTGCGAACAGCTACGACTTCCTTGTATCTGACGGCGATCATGATCACGCAGGAGAGTGGGCTGACAAAGTATTTGAGATCATGGCTCCCAACTCGTTCTGTTTCTTCCACGATGTCAATCACCCTCACTACACCAACTTGCAGGCGTATCATGTCAGGGCGAAGGAGTTTGGGAAGCCACACTTCCTGTTCACGCAGAACAGCAGGGAAGACGAGCGGTGTGATCGCGGACTGCTGATGATCGTCAACACGAAGTAAAAGAAAAGACCCTCACTCGCACATGACAACGAGTGAGGGTCTAGCACTAGCACACACTAACAAAATGGACGCCCTCTCGCCTTCAACCCAAAGACGAGAGAGCAGTTGAGAATCTACAGCACAAGAGAATCGCAACGATGAAAATATGCCGTTGACAATCATGTGGCGCAAGGATAATCGTAATAAATCTACAGCACAAAAGTAGATATCGTAACCACTGGAAATCGAGATTGTGTCGAGCCACTGGCGAAGGCAGGAGCCGCGCATAACCCTCGCGGCTTAATTCGGAGGACACACACTCCAACCTCATTGCGCTCCGATTTGAGAGCAGGCTAATCCTTGGGCTGTGGCATGAGAGACGCTTTTCGTCATATGTGATATTGATCTGATTTCAGATCCCACTTTTATCTTTTCTATTTTCTTTGGGGGGTTTCTTTTTATCTTTTCTTTTTAACGCTGGGTGATCAATTCTAACCTTCTATGGAAATCAAAACATCTCAACAGATTGAGCAAATCGCTCTCAAGAAGCTAATCCCTTACGCTCGCAATAGCAGGACGCACAGCGACATTCAGGTGAGTCAGATCGCCGCCAGCATCAAGGAGTTTGGATTCACCAACCCTGTGCTAATTACCGACGAGTGCGACATCATCGCAGGGCATGGGCGTGTGTTAGCCGCTAAAAAGCTGGGACTGGATTCAGTACCCTGCATTAAGCTGGATCACCTGACAGAGACCCAGCGGCGAGCCTACATCATTGCAGACAATCAACTGGCACTGAACTCAACATGGAGTTTTGATATGCTTTCTGTTGAAATTGACGAGTTAAATGACGCCAAGTTTGATGTGTCGCTACTTTCCTTCACCAACGAACAACTGGCAGAAATGATCGGATCTCCTGAAGAACCAGTAGATAATGGCCTGAAAGCGGATGAAAAGGAGAGAGAAACGTGCATTTGTCCCAAGTGTCATCATGAATTTGTAAAGTAGTTATTACTTGCCCTTGGCTTCTAAATAACATATCACAAACTAATGGCTACACCAATTTTAGGGATGTTGCCGCCTTCTGGCTGGCATTATATTGAGGGTGATGTCCGTATCAACGGCGTCACCTACGATAGCCTGATCCAGAATGTGGAACATTTCCGCGCCGAAAACCATCTTCCTAGTGGAGATGTCGAGGGCGATGTAAATAGCTTTATCTGTTCCAACTGGCCTCAGTTCTGTCATGGCGTTGACATGGTAGCAATTACTTCTGTTAACCCTGAGACCGACACGATGGCGTTGCTGAATGACATCCAAGCATGGGCTAAGAATCTCCAGCAGAGTCAGGAGCCGATCAACATGGTGACTGATGAGCTTGCAGAGCAAAGGGCAAAGACCTGCCGCAATTGTCCTGAGAATGTCAACTGGCGCGGTGGCTGTAGCTCCTGCATCTCAACAACCGAGAGGCTGACCGCTGGCGTCAGGCAGGGTCGCGACACGGCGTCCAGTGCTGTGCTTGGAGGTTGCAAATCAATGCGTCACGACAATAGGACGGCAATCTTCATCGACAAGGATCAATTCTTAAAAGCAACAAACCTGCCTGCTAACTGCTGGCTCAATACATAATTATGGCAAACCTAAAGCCTCTTCCTCCCAAAGTCACCGATTACTACAGCACGAAATCCGCTCGCGTTGTCGATGTCCACGACAAGCCGCGCATTCTGAATCTGGATGTAGTCAATCCTGACAATGGTAATCTGGATGTTGTCAACAAGGACACCATGCAGGTTCGCAGGACATTCAAGGATGCGACTCAGGCGCACTCAGCCTACCGCAGGCTGAAGCAACAAAATGTTGAGAGGAATAGGAAGAACCAATTGATTCAGAAGAAGCTGAACAACGAGCCGCCTTATCAGGCAAAGAAGCTGGAGAGCATGGGTCAAAACTGGAGGTCAAACAGGCCGACAGGATTCTTGTCTACGATGGTCAGCCGAATCCAGCCTCCCTTCAAGCAGGTGATTGAGCAGGCGGCTACGCTTACCTTTGCGCAGTACCCAATCGATTCGCTAGACGCCGAGAACAAGACAAAAGTATTCCGCGAAGAGATCACCAAGTGCATCAGGGGATGGAAAGGTTTTGACGACTTGGTTGCACAGATCGTCCATGAGAATACGACCTTTGGATTCTGTGGTATGTGCTGGGATGACCTGCGCGACTGGAAGCCTGAATTCCTTCGCCAAGATTATACCTTCTTCTCTATTGAGACTCCCCAACAAACTGACCAGACGCCGATCTGGGCGCGAAAGAGACGCTATCAGATAGCAGAATTGCTCCCAGTTTTAGAACAGCCTGAACTTTCTGCCGCCGCTGGCTGGCACATCAATCACCTGATCCAGTCAATCAACCAAGCAATACCTGCTGGCAGGACGCTTGACGCAGACGACGACGCTCGCAGGTACGAGGATTGGATCAGGGAAGGTTCATACGGCGCATCATACGAGAACGACGCGAAATATGTTGAGCTTGGTGAGATCCTAGTTCGTGAACCGCATGGCAAGATCAGCCGATTCTTATTTGACGATAAGAGTGGTCTTGAAATCTGCACGCAAGTAGATCGCTACAACAAGATGAGCGAGACGCTCGCGTTGTTCAGTATTGAGATCGGTAGCGGCAACCTAATGTCATCTCGCGGAGCAGGCAGGGATCTGTACAACACCCATGTCGCCGTCGAGAAAGCTCGCAACCTTGTGGTGGATAATACCTACCTGAAGGGACTGCTGTTGCTGAAGAAGGGGCCAAACGCAAAAGTTGGCGTGCCTCCGCTTTCCGTTCTTCACCCTGTCGGATACATCTCCGAAGGTTACGAGGTCATCCCACAGCAATTGCCAGCAGATGTTGACGACTTCCTAAAGTTGGATCAGTTCATTACTGGGCTGGCTGAGATTCAGGTAGGCACATTCTTGCCATCGGCTCCTGTCGATAACAGCGGACAAAAAAAGACCGCATCTGAGGTCAATCGCACTGCCGCCATTGAGAACCAGCTTCGTGAGGGAATTCTCACGCGCTTCTCTCGCCAATTTTCTCAGGCCGTCGAGCGTATGCAGAAGGGAATCTGTCACCCTGAACACATCAAGGCGGCGGCTGACTTGAAACAAAAGATGGATGTCGTCAAACAATCCGAGCCAAACGCAGTCTGGGCGCGCAGGGAAGTTGTTGATGCATTTGATCGTAGCCTAATGGAAATGCCTCCGTTCATGGTTCCCTTTGATGTTCCTGAACACCTTGACGAAGACGCAATCAATTGCGTGTACGATATGCTCCAGAAGAACATCCCTCCTTCTGACATCCTCCTCATGGCATACTCACCTGCCAGCCAGCTTCTTCAGGACACAACTCCTCAAGACAATGTCATCCTTGACAGCCTGATCCAACGATACATGGGCAATCCTAGCATCAATCAGGACGAGCTTATCAAGCTGGACTGGAGCAGGAAGCTGGGCGAAACAACCGCCAACAGCGTCATCCTACCAAAAGATCAGGTCGAAGCAATTGCCATCGAAGCCACGCGCCAGCAGGTGTTGGAACTTCAGGCCATCATCGCAGGTCAGGACATCCCTGTATCGCCACGCGACAACGACATCGTCCACCTCGACACGATGAGCCAGAAGCTGATGCCAGTCATCGCCCATGTCCCAAAGGGTGGATTGCCACAGGAAGGAATTGCACCGCTCATGGCGGCGATGAAGCACTATGTCGCTCACATTCAGGCCGCAGAGGCCAAAGGCGCAATGCCAAAGCAGACTCAAAAGTACAGGCAGGCCGCAAAGGAAGCATACGCTCACCTCACGGCTGGTCAGGCCGCGCCTCCTGCCGAGAATGTCATACCTGCCGCAATGCCACATGGTCATCGCGGTCATGGTGGCGGTCACGCAGGAACATCAGTAGCGCAGGAAAAAAACCTTCAACAACAATACCAACAACAAAATCCTAGCCAACAGGGAATGGTTGCCAATGTAGCCAATCCTCCGAGGCCAGTAACAGCGGCGTAAGCCAAACAAAACTATGGGCGGACATAACAACAACTTGCCAGATTCACGCAACTTTGTGGATTACTCACAGCCGAATAAATTCATGCCAGTCGCGGCTGATCGCAACATTCCTGAAGCTAAATTCAATTCACAGGGAGACATGATCCTCACGCCAGAAGAGCAAAAATTCGATGAAGCCGCTGGAAAAGTTGAAAAGGCAGGGATGCTCAAACCAATCGCTAAACCTACACCTACTCCCAAGAACGGACTGACATCAATGAGTCCCAATTCTTACGGACGCGATGCCAGCAAGCCACTATCATCCGAACAGGCAATCGATATTGGATTGGCATAATATTGTTGACATACATTAATTAGTGTCAGAAAACCTATGCGTCTTCTGACACAACAAATAAATTATGAATTGGGAAACATCTGACTCTGCACGATTTCGCGAATATCATCAAAAGTCTGGAGGAAAGCTAATCGGCTTTCTTTACTCCCAAATTCCACCAACTACTGGAAAAACAATTGAGTCAGTTGCCCTTGAGGCAAAGTACAAGGAAGGCGCGGAGTTCATCCTGCGCCAGATGAATGACATACTCTTAGACGAAAACAAAAATGATGATGCTTCGTCGGCGTCATTTGTGTCGATGTAATCAATTATGGAAGAAGAAAACCTAGTACCAGAAATCACCGCCGCTAACCGCGATGGTGGAGCCGCAAACCTCAACGCTGATCCAATCAGCAGTGATGTTCATCAATCAATCGATTCGCTTCTCGACGAGGCGGAAAGAGAAACAGGAGTAGAACCACAACCAGAACAAATACAATCCAATGAAGACACTACAACACTTGATAGCATCTCTGGAACAGAGAGCGAACAGCATAACGAAATCACTCCAGAGCCTGTTCAAACAGGTACAGAAGTGCCACAACCAGAAGCTGGAGTCGAAATTTCACCCAGTTCCGTTCAAGAACAAAAAGCCGAAATCGATCCAGAAATTCTCGCCATCGAACAGCCGAGGAACCTCTCCGAAAAGAATCAAAACAATTGGAGGAAGTTGCAAGAAACCGCTAGCGAGTACAAAAAGCAAGCGGCGGAAGCCGAAATGTTGCGGCAACGACTAGCCGAAGCCCAACAACAACAGGTACAGGCTCCAACAGATTACGAAGAGCTAAAGAAGTTCAGGCAAATCTTTGATATCAAAAACGATCCTGAGTTCCAGAGCAAGTACACTCAGCCAATCAATACGGCGAAGGAAAACATTTACAGCATCATGCGAAAGAATGGTGCTACGGATGATCTCATCGCCAGCATTGAGAAGGCAGGTGGCCCAGACAAGGTTGACGACAAGTGGTGGCAGAACAATGCCATCAACAAGCTGGGACTGACAGACGCCGAAAAGCTCAAGCGTAGCCTGATCGATGTGTCAGACCTGAAAGAAAAGCAGGAGGCTGAGATCGCGCACGCCGCTGAGAACGCAGAGCAGATCCTTGAACAGCGTCAGAACCAAGCAAGGGACTGGTATCAGAAAGAGACAACGGAAGTACGAGATTATGTTAACCAGCTTACAAAAGAAGTACCTTGGGCAAGATACCAAGAGCCTCCTGAGAACGCTACTCCTGAACAGGTCGAGAAGATCCAGCAACACAACAAGAATGTTGCCGCGCTTGAAGGAAAATTCAACAGCGCGCTGTGGCCTAAGACCGCCAACGAGCGCGCGTCAATTGCCGCCGCCGCAGTCTACAGCGACATCTTGAGTGTAAGCCTACAAAATGAGCAATCTGCAAAGGCCGCTCTGGAGGCGCAGGTTAAGAAGTTGTCTGATGAGAACAGCAAGCTCAAGGCGTCTGGAAGGATGCCGAAGCAAAATGTTACGACTCAGTCTGTCAACAAATCCAACGATCTCCAGTCACGAATCAAGATGAATGCGTCCGACGCCATTGATCTTGGACTTGACGAAGCTGGCGCATAATTATGGCAATACTTGATCCTATCTCCACTCCCATGCAGGAGCGGACAATGAAGGCTACCGACTCACCGAATCCGTTCATGACACCGATCCCACCTCCTCGCAGGTTGGACGGAAGACCAGTCGCTCCAGTTGTTCCTATTGTGACACAGCCTGAACCAACGCCTGAACCTGAACCTGAACCTGAACCAGAATATCCAACTGGAGAAACGCTAGCAGATGGGCCTGTAGTTCCAGATGAAATCAGATTAGAGCATGAAGTTCTTGGAATTCCCCAAACAGCAGTTAAGCGCGGTAGAAAACCAAAACAGCCAATTGAAAAGTCAGAGCCAGTCAGAGTTACTACAATCATCGAATCGCGAACCAAAGAAGGGTTACCTTCGTACCGCTGTGAGTTTGCTGGTCGCGACATCTTTGTTGGTTGGCCTTGGTATAAGTCTTCTAATCCTGTCACTGCCGCCGTCAATGTGGCGATGGCATTAGACTTCGGTAAAGATAAGATCCGCTTCGACATGAGTATCGGTGACGCGAAGATTGAACACTCTCGCAACCGCCTCGCTCACAAGTTCCTTGAGACAGACGCCAAGTGGCTACTGATGATGGACGATGACATCATTCCATCAATCGGACGCCCAGCTTGGTTCAGGTACTGGGTTCAGGGAGCTAGAGCGATAGGAGACCTTCCGCTACAACGACACCTGCTACACAGGCTTATAGGCGCAGGAAAGAACCTTGTAGGCGCGGCTTACTTCGGTCGTCAGGAGGGAGGAGCCATTATGTGCGCAGATCCTTTGCTAGCACCGCGAGCAAAAGCCTACGAAGATGCGATTGTGCCAGTCGATTGGGTAGGAACTGGCTGTATGCTAGTCCACCGAAATGTATTTAACGACATTAAAGAAAAGTTTGGCGATAGCCTAAAGATTGATGTCCCTGACTACGAATACGATTACTTCCGCCCATTCGACAGCGCAAGGGGAGAGGATGTTTCGTTCTGTCTCAGGGCAAGGCAAGCAGGACACCAACCTCACATCGACCTTGGACTTCCTGTGTTCCATGTCGGCTACAAGACATACTAATGAAAGTCTACGCCTACTATCAGAACATCGCCCAGTCAAGGCAAGGCGAGGAATTCGCCTGCGCCAACTGGTGGAAGACTAGCTGGACAGACAGAGGCTGGGAGCCAGTCATGCTCAACAGGAGCCACGCTCTAGGAAGTCCGCTCTACAACAAACTCCAGCAAAA
>Ga0208739_1000327_pt1 | contig 14838 bp, 27 predicted proteins | sample CryBogCBE27Jul09_FD_184566 | JGI IMG/M metagenome (GOLD analysis project Ga0208739, IMG submission 184566) | Freshwater microbial communities from Crystal Bog, Wisconsin, USA - CBE27Jul09 (SPAdes) (version 2) | ecosystem: Environmental > Aquatic > Freshwater > Lake | place: Crystal Bog... | reverse complement strand
GTGTGCCTACACCCGTGATTCCCGTGTAAGACCCGCTAATTCGGCTAGATGCTATTGTGCCGCTAGTAATTTGTGCGGCAGAAATCGCAATGGATGTATTTGTGATTGTTGTAACTTGCCCTGACGCATTGGTTGTTATGTATGGTGTTGTGCTCGCTGTGCCATAAGTGCCCGCACTACCAACTGGCGTAATACTAAATGTAAAGCCAGTTAATGTTAAGCCAGTACCAGCAGCATAAGAACCGCTTAAACTAAGGTTAGACCAAGGGATAGCCGTAACACCTAATGTGCCACCTGGTTGTGCCGAACAATAGTATCCACCGCCCGAATTTGTAGAGCCTTCTTCAATAAAAACAACCGCAGAAACTAATTGGTCGTAAGTATTGGCATCGGTTGTTCTTGTCCAAGCACCTGCATTTGCGTTATATATTCCATTATCGGCGTTGTTTGTTTGATTTTTAACAAGAACCCTATCGCCAGCAACTGTGGTGACACCATCAATTGTTTGCAATCCTGACAACGTTATATTTGCTGTTGTGGCCAATAACGCAGGGTTTTTAAACGCCAAGCCCAAAGCCAAGGAATCAACATATAGCTTATTTACTATGTCTGACGAACTTATTGGTGCTGTTGTAATTGTGCCCGTTGTTGTGGATATGCTTGTAAAAGCCCCCGTAGATGGCGTTGTAGCCCCAATAGGGCTTGAATCTAGGGTGCTATTGGTGATTGTTAGCCCGCTTTGAGTAGGGCTTATTGTGGCCGTGAAAGGTTGGCCCTGACCGATGAAAGTCTGAAACGTGCCATCGACCGCAAAATACGCCTGAACGGGCAGTAGGTTTTGGTCAACAGTTTTGTTAGGGCCAACCATGTTAGCTTTGATCGCCAACGGCCGTTACATAAAGCAAACCCGCCGTGCCACTATTACTGATTGCAGTCATGTAAAAGGGCGTTGTTGGAGTTGCCAAGATAAGGGGAGAAGTCATGCCTGCGGGCAAAACATAATCCCCTGGTGTTCCATCACTCGGAAACGTTGCGGCGGGGCATGGCGAATAATTCGCAAACTTAACCGCAATGGGCGATGCGCCCGTGTTTAGGAATGAGCAGAAGTTGATCTGATCGTTTGTCTGATCATCAATCAAAGTGCTTGCATGGGCACTATTGGTGACGCTAAGACAATACGTCTGACCCGCGTTGCGTTGAACGGTTGATCCGGCCATGATTACACCGCATTGGTTGGTAGGATCGTGCCCTCTAAGCGATCAACACCAAGTGTATAAACACCGGATGCTGGCGTTGCCGATGATCCTGTGCTATTGGTGAATTGAATAGAAAGGGTGTTAGCGGCCGAAACCCACGCGTTAGCGATTCCCACACCGGTTGTTTGGGCACCTTGCAAGGAAATATTCACAAAATCGTTGACCACAAGGCCGGGGATCGTGAATGTTTGTGTTGCTTGTGTGCCAGAAACGGCGGCGGGGGATAAAGTGGGGTAAACAAGGAAAGAATTAAGAATATTCCCCCTAAGGATTGTTGTTTGTAATGACATAAAAACTCCTTTGTGTTGATTGTATCTTGAAAAATAAAAAAAGCCACCCGTTTTGTGGATGGCCTTTTTCGTATTTACCTAAACATTATGGTAAGAATGTAAGGTCATAGCCGTAAACAAATACATCGCAAGTGGCGGCAATCGTTGTGCCCACATTCACATACATTGTGGATGGGTTAGAAATTGCGGTTGCGGGATTTGTTGCCGTGGATGTTGTCACATAAGGGCCACCGGTGTTGCTTGTCAACGCGGCGGTTGTCAACACGGTTGATCCTGTTTGTGATGCGCCGGTGTAAACACCAACGGTTGCCGTTGCAATAGTGGTTGTTGCGCCGCTACTGTTAAGGCCGTTGGTGATCAACACGCTTACGGGAACAAATTTAGAAACATCCACCACCGTCATAGCGGTATCACCCGCTAGGGCTAGGTTAACGGATTGTGCGGATGCAATCAAACGCAAGGCTTGGTTTGTGGCCAAGTTTTGTGGGTGATTGCTTACTGTGGTTGCTGGTCCGGGATTTGCCATGATTTTTTACTCCTAATGTTTAACGTTAAGCCGCAACACGGCAAGCCAATTCGGGATACAACGGTGCCCATCCATATAAGACATCCAAACGGGTTGGAATCGAATCATTGTTGATGGTGTACTGACGTACCACACGCATGGAAAGGCCGATTTCTTTATCGCTTGCACGGCCCGCGAAGTGCACCCCCTCGGGTAGCTCGAGATCCGCCACGGCCAAGCAGAAAGCGTTACGGTGCATGATTATGTTTTGGGGTGAAACGGTGCCACTATTGTTAAATGGTGTCACGGTGCTTGCGCCCGCACTTGTCACGCTAACGTTTTGGAATTGACCGGCGGTGATAACGGCGGGGCTAACGGTGACGCTAGTGGTGCCGCTTGTGGCAACCGTGGCGGCCGCGGTGACAACAAAGTTTCTTAGCTTGTTGCTACCATAGGCTTGGCGGTTTTGTGGGTTAACGGCGTAGACGTTTGCAATCTGAATCACATCACCAACATTCAATTGACCGGCGGCCGTAGTGGCGCTTAGTGCGATTGTTGATGTCTGTGCCCATCCTGATGTCAAAAATCCCGTTGCGGTGCTTGTATTGCACGATAAAACGGCCGTAGGGCTATTGCCAAAGGTTTGGCTAACCACGTTCTGGTCCATTTTCCAATTCATCCCCGCGCTGTCCCTGCCCATCAACCCCTTCCTGTATTGCTCACCGATAGCCTCTTGTGGAACAAACAAGCCTTTTAGTGAATCAACAATGGTTGCCGATGTAAATGGCTCCACAATACAAGACCGGCGGCCATCACGGGGTGCGCCCTCCGCATCCAAATAAGCCGCGGCGGTTAGATATGTGATCAAACCTGTGGGCGGTGTTCCGGCCGTGCCAACAATATTTGCGGTATTGTTTTTAGCCATCACCAATCCATCACGGTCTATCTTATTGGCTATGGCGGCCACAGCGGGTTTCAAAACTCGGTCGCTGAACATGTCGAGGCTTAGCGCTAAGTCTTGGGTCGTGAACTGCGTGTCCACATGGAACTGGGTGCTTAGTGTCACGGGCACGCTAGTTTCGTTGAAATCCTCAACGTTTAGCGCGGGGCCTGTGGTACCAATGAAGCGTCCGGGACGTCTAACATTAACCGTGTTACCGATTTTTGCACCGACCACTGCGAACTGATCATCGTAATTGCGGTCCACCTCGCTCGTAAACGTCAATTCGTTTTCGAGCACCATAAGAGCTTCATTTGTGATTTTTGATATCGTCAATAAATTGTTTGACATGATCTTTCCTTAAAAAAATTACCTGATTTTTCCCGCCCGCCGCGCCTCTTTCCACGCCTGATATGTGCCGTGAAATTCACCACTTGAATTAATGGGAATATCCGCAACACCACCGCTAGGCTTTAAGGCACGCACCGGTGCGGGTGCTTTACTTGTCTTGACCGTAGTCTCCTTAGCCGGTTCCGCCTTTTCGTATAGCTTTTCCAATTTTCCCAATTCAAGAAGGGCTTTGCGTGTGGGCATGGCCGCCAACTTTTGTGCGTATTCCAAATCCTCCGCCAAGTGATATAGGATTCTTGGGCCTACATCCGATTCCAATATGGAATCACGGATTTCATCGGAAACAACAACATTAGCCGTTGAAACCATTTCATCGTAATCGGGCAATTCGGCTTTCACTTGATCTAATTTGGATGACCAAGATTGGATAACCTTTTGTCTTTCCTCATTAGCCTTGCGATTCGCCTCCTGTTGATCCCTTTCCGCCAACGCCTTTTCGGTTGAATATTGGGCCAAAGCCTTTGCATATTCAAACGCATCCTGAAATTGCCCCGGTTGCGGTTCCTGATCAACGCTCGGCCTTTGTGGTGCCGCCACTTGCTCAAGTGCCCTTAACCTATCCTCCAACGCTTGCCTTTGTTGGCGTTCCGCTTCCGCCTCCGCCTTTGCCGCCTCGCGTTGTTTCGTCAATTCGGAAAATCTTTTCTCTAACTTTGGGTTCGCCCGCTTTTCCTCTACGGGTTTGGCTTCCTCTTGCACCTCGGGTTCATTCTCAACCACCTCCGTTGATGGCTCGGCATCCACCGCCACATCATCCGTTTGATCGGCTAAACCTAAACGATTTGCATAAAATTCCGCCGCATTCTCGCTTGTGAGCACTTGGCCCGCTTCTTTTTCCGACATAGGTTTCCCTAAGAATTAACCCCGTGCATCCCCACGGGTAAGGTTTGTGTAATCTTTACACGAAATCATTACTTTGTCAAACACGCCCATTTCGTTTGTGTTCATAAACCACTTGTTCTTTTGATCCGGTGTTGAAATTTTCTTTATATTGTTTGTTATTCAAATCACTAAGGGCGGCCTCAATGGCTTGTTTTCTACCCATTTCGGATTTCATTTTTTCAAATTTTGGATGTGTTTTAGCTTTTTCGTGTTGTTCTTTGGCATATTTTTTAGCCAATTCTTTTTGTTCATCATTCATCATTAGATTGCCCTTTCTATGGCTTCCGCCTTTGCTTCACGTTCACTTATCCGATCCAAATGCGCCAAATAAATGGCCAATTGGGCTTTGATATTTTCTACCTCTAATTGCGTCTGTGTCTTAGCCACCGTATCTTGTGCTTGCGTGTGTGTCTTTAAGACCATATCCATGTGTCTTTCCTGATCACGCAATTCAATATCATGGGCGCGGTTGGTTTCTTTGATCAATGTGCGCTTGGTTTCCGCATCCTGTTTCATCTGCTCCACATCCGCACGATTCTTAATCATCAATTGCATTGCTTGTAATTGTTGTTGCAATTGTTGAATAGTTTGTTTGGATTGGGCCAATTGCATTTGCACTTGTGGCGGCACGGGTGATTTATCATCAATTTGTGCCAATGGGTTGCTTGCGGCCAATCGATCCGCAATTACATCCGCACCGGGGAAATCCATGTTTCTAAAGATCAAATCACCGGCAACATTCATCAAATTGGGATCGGCACTTAACAAAGGCATCATCGATTCAACCGCCTCAATCCGTTTACTGTTGTAGCCGGGGCCGGTATCCATCACCACATCGTATTCGCCAACGGTAACATCGTTTAATATCTTTTCAACGCCTTGTTCGTCTTGGCCACGCTTATTGATTTCAACCAAATCCGGCTTTCCATCATCGCCAATAATCCGCATCACACGCGCGTTATCGTAGATTTTGGGGATTAGATCAAGAATAATTCGGGCCGTGTGCTTAATGGATCGCGTTAGATTATCGTAATAGTGGTAATTAGATAGATCAATTTGTTGTTGTTGGCCATTTAGGGCCTTGCCGCTAATGTTTCCGGTTGGCATTTGGTTTGGATCAAAGATGCCCAAAACCGCTTGCATATCGCTATTAATTCCATCCGCGGCGGCCATAATTCCCGCGGGCGGTGCCTCCGGTTGAATCCGTGTTGGCACCGGCGCGGGCACGCCCTCGATATCCTTTTGCTTGTATCGCAACACCGGCATCGATTTAATGTTTGCCTGTGCCCATTCATTCTCGTGGCCCTCATCCTGTCCCTCGGCAATTAACCACTTGGCCTTTGGCGCTAGGGCAACGGATTCGGTTAGCGCGGTTTTCCAAAAGTTATACATCCTTTGTGGGTCTTTGGCCATTCGCACCAAGCCATATTTTTTGCGCTTGTTTTCAACAATGAATTCCTCACCATACACCGGCACAATTGGAATGTATTTGCTTGCCCATTTGCCCTCCTCTAGCACCTCCATGCCCGTGCAAATGATCTGTTTCACCTCTTTTTTAAATGATGGCCTTTCATCAACCACCACCAAGCCACGGGCCAACATTTCCGCCTGATCGGGCAAATCGGATCGGAAAGCCTTTTCGCCATTGCTTAATAGGCATAGCTTATCCGCCTTTCTTTCCGTATACCAATATTCCGCAATCCGGATATCCTCCCGCATCACCCATTCCGCATTGCTATCGCCGGTGCCGCGTTGTGTAAATCCCGCGCCATCATCCGCGCCGGGATACATCTTTCGGAATATTTCCTTGCTAACCACTTGCGTTATTAGGCACTTTTCCGCATCCGATCCATCCGGCAAGATGCTATTTGGATCAAAATACACGGTGAATGGGTTGTGTATCGGCTCAATGTATATTTCCTGATCAAAGGAATTTTCCCGCACATAATCCGTTTTTAGCCGCCAATAGCCAAAGCCCATCCGCACCGCGTAATTAAACGCGTTGTCATAAGCGTGATCCGCATCCGATTGCACCTCAATATGGCGGCATATCCCCGTTAAGATTTCCGCAATCTTGGCATCGGATTGGTTATTCATGCCGTGGACTTTAATCCGCGGGCGTTGTTGTCTTTGTTGATTAGTGACTTGCCTTACATACGCATCGATCTTGTTGATCGTTAGGCATGGCCGTGCCTCCAATGATCGGCTATTCTGTATTTCAACCGGCCATTGATCACCGGCGGCGAATTTCAAATCCTCTAGCGCCTCGGATCGGTTATTCGTATCCGCGTCATTGGCTAACTTTAAGAACTTTTTCGCCTCATCAATCCGTGGATCGAATTCTGTTTGGTTATCGGCCATATCTATCCCATCCAATTCGCTGGTTCATAAACGGGTTTTTTCACTACCAATTTCTTTGGCTCTTGGATCATCAATCCCAACATCCGAAACGCATCCGCGCCATGCGAATATTGATCATGCAATGGTGTTCTTGAAAACTGTTTCGTATCCGGATCAACCTCATACCGGTAGTGTCTAAGGCATTGTAGCCCATCGGCGCAATTTATTCTATCAAACCAACAATTGCTAAAGATCGTGCGTGCGGCGTTAATTGAATCCGCTATTGGTGTCCTTGGGATAATCCGCGTCTTATAGCCCGCCGCCCGCACAATTTCCTCAATTGATCGCCCCGCCGCCGCCAATGTCTTGTTTTCCGCATCATGCGGTAGCCATAGCGTGTCAAACACATATCCAAAAGTTTGCATCTTGGCCAAGATAGCCGATATGGTTTCTTGTGATGTTTCAAAATAGCGGATTAGGCGGGTTTCCATTCCCACGAATTGCACAAACCACAATGCCGTTGCATCCGCCCAACCCAAATCAAAGACAACGTGAACGGGTTTAATCGGATCGTAGGGCACCTTTCCGATTCTTTCTTGTAGATCGGCCAATTGGATTTCCTTGGCAAAAACGGCCCCATCCACGGTTTGCCTACAAATCCCCTCCCACACCATGTTATACGCCTCCGGATCACGATTCTTTAGCGTATCTTTTTCTAGCCGCAACACATCCGGAAACCACGGGTTATCAGACCAATTGATCTTTTGCACAATGGCGTTTTCGGGCGTGTGGATAACGAATCTTTGGTAGGTTTCATCCGTTTCTAATTCCGGATTGAATGAAACCCATATTTCCGATTGTTCTTTTCTAATCGTTGGGATTAGCGTATCCCATGATCGCTTAGAAACCGTCTGCGCCTCCTCCACCCAACACACATCCACGCCCTCATAGCTCTTTACATTCGCCACATTATTTTTTAGGCCAACAAAGTTAAATTCCGATCCATTCTTGCCGCGGATTGTTCTATCCGTTATTTCATAGAATTCCGTTAGCCCCATTGCGGTGATTTGATCACACAATAGCTTATGAACGGAATCCCTGATAGATGTTTGAAATTCACGGGCACATAGCACGCGTGTTGCCTTGTTAGCGCCGATGATCAACAGCGCCCTAGCTATTCCCCAACTTTTTGCCCCCCCTCGCCCTCCAAACAACACCTTATAGCGTGCCGGTTGGAATAGGCATTGCAACTTTAGCGGGAATTCAATATTAGCCTCCATTTGGGCTTACAAACGTCACCGCAATGTTTGTTAGCAATGGTGCGCCATTTTCACCGGTGATTTCTTGTTTAACCGATTCACGATATTTCTTTGGGAAACGTGCGGCCATTGATCGTGACCAAATACTTGCGTTTAGCTTGGCCCCATCCTTGTGCTCTAGCATATATGTCTGCGCCTGTTCCTCCCACCACGTTTGCTCCGCTATCTTGGCATCATCCAAGGCGTGCAGAAAGTCCGGATAACGATCACGCCAATCATACATAACTCTTAATGACACACCCAAATATGTAGAAATTTGTTCTACACTTTTACCCTTTGCGCCTAATTCGACAACTAGATCGCAATACTTTGGGTCATATAGTGTTGGGCGGCCGCGTTCCATTATTTCTTTTTCGCCTTTGCTTTGGCGGCTTCGCGCTTTTCCGAATAGGCTATGGCTACCGCCTGCTTTACCGGCTTGCCCGCTTTCACTTCGGCTTCAATGTTCTTTTTGAATGCTTCTTTTTTGGTTGATTTGATTAATGGCATTTAGCAATTCCAATTCTTTAATGATGCCTTGGCCCTTTCGGCGGGGCCTTTGGCGTGCTTGACTACACCTTCCATTCGCGCACAAAATGATGCCTTTCGGCCCTTATCCTTTTCGGTTTTGGGGTTGGGTGCCGGTGCCTTTAGATTTGATCCGTTTTTGGCATTGTATTCCGCACGCCCCTTGGCCGTCATTCCGGCCCCCTTTTCCGTTGGGTTGTAGGTTTTGCCCTTGCCCGTTGTTTTGTGTGGGATTGGTTTATCGTGTGCTTTCATTTTTTGGCCGTTTTTGCGGATTGTTTAAATGCGGCGGCGGTTGGTGCGCCCTTGGTGCCGGGCTTTCTCATCTTTTCAACCGGCTCACCCGCGGCCTTTTCCCGCTTGATCCGTTCCTGTTTGGCATGAATATTAGCGTATAAACCGGCTTTCATTCCATTTCCTCCACAAAACACACATCTTTCCAAGACATCACAATTAAATTTTCATCTTTTAATTCTTGATATTTTAGATATTCGTCTTTGTAATCCTTGGCCAATGTGCCGAAATAAATCTTATCCCCAACACTTAGCCCCTGATCCTTGGCATCATCGCCCAATGCGGTGATATGCCCCACCGTGGGTGCCTCCGCCGTCTGTATCCACAAATCGCTTTGGATTCGTTGAATAGGCTTTACAAATATCTTATCACGCAATGGCTTAATCATTTTTCCGTGGCCTCCCGCGCTTGGGGCTTGAAAAAACGCCCAAGGCGCTAGCCTCGGGCAAACTCTCGGCAACTGCATTACCCACCGAGATTTCTTTCCTTGCAAATTCGCCACACCATTCGTTTTGGGAACGGGTTTTGTAATCGGGATACCGGCGGCATGATCCTAAATCGTGCCCTATGTAAAACCGGCATACCTTACAATTGTCATCAGCCATATTAACTACCCTCTTAGTTTCTGTGGTTAGAAACGCCCCATTGTGTTCTAGACTTTGGGGTGTTTCGCATTACATTGAATCTTGGACGTGATCCATACGCTTGTGCTCATAACAAGTAGATTCCGATGATCCACCTTTCATTTCGCCCAAGCGGCCATCGTGCATTCCCATGTGCTTGGAATCACGGCTACCAATTCCATCCATCTTGCCCATGCCCACACCGCCCTCGATCGGGCGCTTGCGCTCTCCGGATGTGTCACTTGACAATGCGCCGCGGGGGATTTTTTCCCCTGATGCGCCGGGCACAAATCTTTCTTTATCCTCTTTTGGCACGCGCACATTCTTTTCGCCGGTGCGATCAGATGATTTTGCGCCCATTGGCAAATTTTCCATTTTGGGGTATCCCATGATAAATCCTTTGTTTCTTTGCAAAAAACACTACACTTTGTAGCAATTACACTATATCACATTTTGGGTTTGTCAAGTGTTTTTTTCTTTTAGCTTGGTTTCTAAAGCCTTTGCATTTTGTTGAAAATTCATAGTATTCATGTAAACACTTTCAATTTCCTCATCCGTCAGTCCTACCCATGTGTGTTGTGGTGCAACATAATTTGGCCCCGCCATGTGTTCGTGGAATTGCTCCCACGCAACAGGCTCATCTTTTGTTTCTAGTGCTTCTTTAACAACGGATATGGATTTCATTATTTTTTGTATTTCAGGATTCTGGTCAACAAAATTTAAAAAAACATCATTTCTATCACGAACAGCATACCAATGTATGATTTCTTCCATTGCTTCTAATGCAAGGCGTAATGCTTCGTCTTTAGTCATTCTTGTCCCCTTGCACGAATATCAAAAGCCATTTGTTTGTGCCATTCAGCAATCTTTGCACATTTCTCACGCTCATGTTCTGCCACCAACTTGGCAAACTTTTCTAGTTTATCTAACCACATTGGCTCGGCATTAACATAATCGTGCGGTAACTTGACCTTATTAGCAATCTCTATGATTTCTTCTTTAGTCATTCTTGTCCCCTTAACTTATAACCAAACTCAGCCATTCTTTCTTTAATTTCATTTATTGCTTTGCGTCCTAAATTTGGAGTTTTAAGTAATCTTTCTTCTGTACAACATTGCAATTGCTCAATAGAAATAATATCTTCTGCTTTTAAGCAACGCTCAGTTCGTACAGTCAAATTTAATTTTTCAATGCCTGTATGCGGGACATTATCTTTAACACGCATAGTAATGGAAAAGTTAGGTCGAGGATTTTCAATTTCATTTCTAAATGATCGTGCTTCTTCTAATGAATCAAACTTAACGCATACCTCCCATTTATCTACCCACATTGGTTCATTAGGCATCGTTACAGTTCCTCGTGCCTCTTGATACTGTTTCAAATATATTTCTTTAGTCATTCTTGTCCCCTTGCTCGGATTGCACCAGCACATTCGCTTGCTCCCTCACCCATGAATTCATATCTACCTTGTATGTCTATCCATGATAAGTAAAAACCATCACAAATTTCAGCACATGCCTCACGTTCTGCCAAAACCGCTAATCGGATCATTTCGTCAATTTCCCATCGGCGCAATGAAACCAATTGACTGTCTTTAGATGGGGTATGCTGCAAATCAATCTTTGCAAGCATACGCTCAAATTCCTCGTCTTCTGGTGTTTTTTCCATGTTAAAAAGGTATTGAATCGTCTTCAAATTGGCCTCTTGATGACTTCATAGGCGCTGCTGCCTGGTCAATTGGATCATTCATGTAAGCCCAGCCATCCCAACCGCCTTCTTTTAGTGGAATATTGTCAATCTTGATCATTGGACCGCTTTTAGTATCAATTACCGATCCAATGCGGGAATAGCGGTTCTTTTGCTGACCCTCTTTATTGGTGTAAGTGCCTGTAATTACTTTGATTTCTTTTAATACTTTGCTCATTTTAGTTTCCTTAAAATTTCAACTTTCTTCTCTACTTCATCTAAAAACTGTGTGACTTCCAACTCCAACATTCGCGCGTAAGTAGGGTCATACTCAACTCGCTCAACAAAAATCTGTAAGTTTTCTGGAAATCTTGGGTCAAAACTCACAAAATCACACCAATTCCTACCAGTACAAGCCATCTGCCACATCATTTGGGGTATGTATTTCTGTGGTATTTTTCTGCTCACTAGCGTTTCCATGTGGGTTGCGCTATTTGGGCATTTAATCTCCACCAGTCCATCAGCCCCCACCAAGCCGTCTGGAGAAGCCCCAGACATCGCAATTGTGGGGTGATCAATGAACCCTACCTCATCCACAAAAACACCGCGCTTAAGCTCGTATTGTTGCCTAGCCATTGGCTCTGTATCTGTGCCCCATTGCATTGCAGCATTGGTATAAGACTCGCCCTTACTTTGAGTAATTCTTTCTAGCACCAGCTGGACCGCGTAATTCTCACGGCTCGCACTTGGTCCTGTCTTGGTCTTGGCAATAATGTCCGCAATTCTGCTGGCCGTGGCTTTACCTAAGCGGGATTCAAACCATTCGTCTGTTCTTTGTTCCATTATTTTTCCAATCTTAATTTGGGTTTTTTAACTGTTCTGTACTCAAAAATATCCGCATATCTAGGATTCATCAGGGCAAACAATCGGCAAAGGTAAGGAGTATGGTTGTTGTTTAACTTCCAAATTCCATCTTCGCTGAGTGCTGAGTGGTGACGCAACACCTCTAAGATTGTGCGCCCTGAATAGTGTCTGTAGCCTTTACGAATGATTTTCATAGTTTCATGTTGAAAAGCATCGTAAATGTGTTCGTTGTTCGGAAACCAGCCAAAGAATTCATCACTAAACTGGTCTTCGTTGTACAACATCATTTGGATTCGTTCATCAATCATCGGATTCCTCGCACTTTGAACAACCAGGGTGATCAGGGTCTAAACAATGCGGGTGCTTTAGCAATTCGTTTCTATACGAGTTTTCGATTGCATCTTGTTCGCGCCAGTAATCTCTTTCTGATTCATAGTCTGTCATGCTGCTACCCTTTCTTTCATCTCGTTTTTAATCGCAATCACGCGGTCTTGATGGGTTTTGTCACTCTGGCAAGCCTGAAATGCAATCCTGTAACTAGCAACCAGTTGTTCTTGGTTTTCAGCCTGGCGCATCTTTTCAATCAGTTTGTCCAACTCTTTGACGTTAACGTGGCTCACAATCTTTGTCTCTACCTTGCGACTAGCTTGGTTGCCATCATCGTCTTCTGGGGCAATACCGCACGCTGCCATCAAACTGTAACGCCTAGCGTATGTGAGAGCTGACGCATAACCCTGTGGATCAGCCTTGACCGCTGGGAAGTGGAGCATTCCGCATTCAAGCATCTCGCCAGACTCGTGGACAAAGATAGTCTCCACAATCACGCCATCAGCACATTCAAATGTCTTTTGAAGTAAATAGATGCCGTTGTTGTTTAAAGCGTCTATAACCGCTTCAACGCACCCAGCAAGGTCAACGTATCGGCTTTTGAAATGAGGGTTAATAGACTGCTTTAAAGCGGGATTAAACGCCTTTTGAGCTTTGACTAGAGCAGTTGCGATTTGTTTCATTCTGGTTCACCTTGTAATTCTGTTTCTAACTTTTGGATTTCGTCACGTTGGATTTGGATCATTTCACACAAATCCTCAATTTGGCTTTTTAAGTAACCCAGCTGAAAATTTAACTTGTTAACTGGGTCATTGATGTAGGCTTGAGTGGCTTCTTCAGACTGTCTAATGATTTTGGAAGCATCCATCAGGGTCTCCAAATAAACATATCTAATAAAATCACGATCGCTGCGATTAAGTACACGCATATTTCAACCTTTGTGAACATCTTGGGGGTTGGCTTCTCTATGCAAGCCCCATATTCCATAGTATTGTGGAATGCTTCGTTCGTTGTTCTGTGATATTTTTCCATTTAAGTCTCCTGTTATTGTCAATGCTTGATTAATGATGTGGTTAGGATAGGGAACGCCAACTCTAACTTGGTCTAATATCAAGTTGGCCTGTTCTTTATTCATTATTAGCTGAAGACAATAACCAAACACCACGATGTCTAACGTGATAACGTCCAGATTCATTACGAAATAAATCAATGGCTTCATTAAAATCTAATGCAACACATTGACCTAAATATTCTCTATCTCTGTAAACATCAAAAAAAGATAATTTCATTTGGCTTCCTTTAAAAGACCCTTATGCGTTTTGCTAGGGCATGAATGTAGTGTACATCAAGATTTACTTTCAGCAAGTCTTTTTTATAGGTACATTCCCTAATGTGGTAAATAAGTAAATATTGATGTACAATTACAACATGACAAAAGAAAAAGCAATTGAACTCGCTGGTAATAAAGCATCTTTGGCGCGCCTATTGGGCATCCAGAGACAGGCCGTTACCAATTGGAAAGTAATTCCCCAAGCAAGGATTTGGCAATTAAAGCTATTAAAGCCAGATTGGTTTTTGTAAATTTGAGTTATACTTTATTTGGACGCTTGGCGGCGTTATTCGTAGTAGGGTTACACATGCTATCTGCTGGTACTGCGCCAGTCCGCCAACGCCGAAAGGCGAGATAGCAGGTGTAGCCCTTTTTTTTGGGGTTTTTATGCACTATTATCAGCATCATATTGGTGATTTTATTAAAGATACCGCGTTTCTTACCAATGAAGAAGTAGGAATTTATTTAAAACTTCTTTGGCTTTATTACGATACAGAAAACCCTTTACCAAACGATATTTATATTCTTAGCATGAAAATAAATGCTAGGGATAATGAAGATATTGTTATTGGAATACTCAATATGTTTTTCAAATTGAAAGGTGAATATTGGTATCAAAGGCGTTGTGAAATAGAAATATCTGAATATCAAAGTTTAATTAACGACAAATCTAAAGCTGGTAAAGCATCAGCCGTTAAACGTGCGTTGAACAAACGATCAACAGGTGTTGAACAGGTGTTGAACAGATGTACAACAGATGTGCAACTAACCATGAACCATGAACCAATAACCAAGAACCATATATATATGGATTTTGAAAAAGTCTTGAAAGCCAAAAACAAAACACTAACCGACACTTTGATCGCATCAATTCAAATTGAGGCCGAAAAAGCCAACATCACGCTAGATGACGCAATCAAGACTTGTTGTGCTAGAGGTTGGACAACATTCAAAGCTGAGTGGATTGCCCCTAAAGTGGACATTATTCACCAGACAGTTCCTAGCAAGCCTGGGCGTGATCCAACGCTTGTAAAACTAGAGAATGATGCTAAAAACGCCGTGGCCATGCCAGACGAAGTAAAGGCCAAGTTCAAAATGATAAAGAACAATGGTTGATTTTGTTGAACACTATGCTCAACTTGCTCTAAAGCCTGGATGGATTGATTACGTCAGACACCAGGTCAGAGAAATGGAAAAGCACCCCATGTTCAAAGGTTTAGGCAAAGCAGTAGCCCAAAGAATAAAGGAACTCAATGTTTCATGT
>Ga0208739_1000323_pt1 | contig 14974 bp, 23 predicted proteins | sample CryBogCBE27Jul09_FD_184566 | JGI IMG/M metagenome (GOLD analysis project Ga0208739, IMG submission 184566) | Freshwater microbial communities from Crystal Bog, Wisconsin, USA - CBE27Jul09 (SPAdes) (version 2) | ecosystem: Environmental > Aquatic > Freshwater > Lake | place: Crystal Bog... | reverse complement strand
ATGGCACTAGCTTAGTTACTTGGAAGTCAGCAAAGTCATCTAAGCGGTTCTCAGCAGATCTATTTAAACAAGGTATGCCCGATATTTATGAGAAGTTTGTTATTGAGCAGCCAGGTTCTCGGAGGTTCTTAGTCAAATGAATAACTTAGATATTGCAGTTTGGGTGATGACACTAAGCAGTGTTATTGATACCTTAATCACATTAAAGGACATTTTCGTATGAGCAATTTAGTCGCATACTCAGAGATGGAGCAGATGGCTACCGCTATTGCTGCCAGTGGTTTATTTGGCATGAAGGATAAAAACTCAGTCTTAGCACTGATGGCAGTCGCTCAAGCTGAAGGGTTACATCCCGCTACAGCAGCAAGGGATTTTCATATTATTCAGGGCAGACCAGCTCTCAAGGCAGATGCAATGCTGGCACGCTTTCAAAACGCAGGTGGCAAAGTCGAATGGAAGGATTACAAAGATGACAAAGTTACAGGAGTTTTTTCACATCCCAACGGGGGTGACCTTGCGGTTACATGGACAATTGAGCAAGCTACCAAAATCGGTCTTGTTAAACCTGGAAGCGGATGGCAAAAGTTCCCCAGAGCGATGCTACGAAGCCGTTGTATTTCAGAGGGGATTAGATCAGTTTTCCCAGGATCTGTTACGGGCTTCTACTCACCCGATGAAGTCGAAAACTTTGAAAGCCCGACCTCCAAGCCTAGAGAAGTAAAAGACATGGGATCAGTAGTGCCTAATATCGTTGATCTTAGCGCTATTCCCGATGACATCCCTGACATGGCTATACCGATGTATGTGCCAGGCACTGAAGAACCTTATGCACGCTATATCTGTCAAGCAGATTGGATCGAAGGGTTTGCAGAGATGCACGCTAAGATCCATGAATCAAGCAAGATGACGGCTGAGGAGAAGTTCGAGAAGATCAAAAAATTCAGGGAAGTTAATGAAGTCTATACAAAAACATTTGATGGCAATACAACAGCGAAGTTCTTATCACGATTACAAGCTATTAGAAAGGAAATCAACAATGGCTAATGGACATATTGCTCAGATGGGCAAAGGGGTGTTATTTCAAAACGAAAAGAAACACGACAAATCACCTGATTGGAAAGGCACGCTATTGTTATCTGAAGATTACAAAGCAGGTCAAACCCTGAAGATTGCTGGATGGACAAAACAAACACCTAAAGGCAGCTTAATCAGCTTGTCAGAAGATAATTGGAAACCTGATAATGGTGGTACTTATCCGAAGGAGGTCAATCGTGTCAAAGATTCTGATGTGCCTTTTTAGCCTGGTGCTAATCAGCAATGCTTTTGCATACGAAAAATGCAGCAAGACTTCCGATGGAGAAATCTGTTGTTGGGATACCAACATTGATGGACCTTTCGGACCGCCTGGCTGTTAATGGTTGTTTTGAACCTACCCTACCCTCCAAGCGTAAATCATCTTTACATTAACGCTAGGGGTAGGCGCTTTCCAAACGCAAAAGCTAAAGCCTATAAAACCGCAGTGCAAGAGTATGTCGCTGAATATCGAACACCAAAGTTCAATAATGCCAAGATTGCGCTGATTGTTTGGGCTTACCCTCCTGATAAACGCAAAAGGGATATTTCAAACCTTTTGAAGATTATTGAGGATAGTTTGCAAGATGCAGGAGTATTTGATGATGATTTCAACATTGATTTTATTGAGATCAAGCGTTGTGACATCAAAAAAGGTGGAGGATTAACAGTCATGATTGAAACGATGGAAGAATTTTCACTAGTCCAAGAGGAATCTGGCGTGAATTAGCCAGGTAGTTAGGGGTTGCGCCAGCCAACTACTTGGATAGCTGGCACTTATTAGGAGATAACATGAATACACCATACAACACTGGAAAAATTGAGATTGGTAAGTATTACGAAAAGGATTGCAGACCAGAGATGGATTCAGATGCCATTCTTTTGCAGACGGCTTTCCTTGATCCTGAGAGCTATCGCAAGCGCCATTTATCTGAGGTGCTGTATGTGTGTTTAGTGGTTGTTACGCTTTTTGGGTATTTCTTGTTTTCATGATTGTCAGACTATCAGAACTAGATACCTACGAAATAGCGTGGGCAGCGCATGAACGCCATAAATACAAGCAAGATTGGCAAGTAAAAACGCAACGGGTAGATCAAAAGCGAGATGACTTTGCCATAACCAGAGAAGGCATGGCAGGAGAATGGGCAGTCGGCAAGATCATAGACACACCAGTAAACCTGGAATTACATCAAGGTGGAGATCAAGGCTATGACTTTGAGTATCGAGGTGTAAAAATTGATGTTAAGACTAGCAGAGCAAGATATTTGCTGTTTAGATCTTTAGCGCATTTCAAAGCAGATCTTGCAGTATTTGCCAGGTATCTCAATGATTACCAAGTAGAGCTGGTGGGAGCAATCACCAGAACAGAGTTTGTTGCAGTGCATCAATTAAAGAATTTTGGGTATGGGGATAACTGTGTCGTTGATCCTCTTTTATTAAACGATGTTAGGGATTATTTATGAATAAGAAAATTTTTGTAGCTACACCAATGTATGGCGGTCAGTGTGCTGGTTACTACACGCAATCAATTATGGAACTCAATATGTTGCTACAAAAGTCTGGAGTGGAAGCTCAGTACAGCTTTATGTTCAACGAGAGCTTGATTACCAGGGCAAGAAATGCGCTTACGAATGGCTTTCTTAAGAGCGGTTGCACCCACCTACTCTTTATTGATAGCGACATTAAGTTTAGAGCTACCGACATTATGGCTATGCTTGAAGCAGATAAAGACATTATTTGCGGTATCTACCCTAAGAAAGAAATTAACTGGGATAGCGTTAAAAAGGCAATGGATGCTGGAGTGCCACAGAATCAATTAAAGAGCTATACGGGCAGTTTTGTGGTCAATCTGGTGGATTACCAAGGCGAAGTAACTGTGCCTATTGGACAGCCTGTAGAGATCTTTAATGGCGGTACTGGTTTTATGATGATTAAGAAGGAAGTATTTGAGCAATTAGCAGATAAAGTGCCTTCTTACTTTAACGATGTCAACGACTTAAATGGTCAGATGAGTATGCGTGAGGAGATCAAAGAATACTTTGCTACCTCTATTGAACCTGAAACTGGTCGATTACTTTCTGAGGATTACCACTTCTGCTACATTTGGCGCAAGAGTGGCGGTAAGGTCTTTGCTGCTCCCTGGTGTCAGCTCAGTCATATAGGTACTTATGCTTTTGAAGGGCAGCTCATCCCTGCTCCATGATGCGCCTGATTCGCCTAGTACCCAGTGATTCATAGCTCGATCTTTAGCCAGATACGCTCATGTACCCAGTACAGAGCTATCTTGGTGAACAGTTCAACAAAGGCAATACTGAAGGCTAGGCTTGCAGTGCCAGTAATAATCCAAGATAAAGCAAAGGTGTCAAGGCTTCCAGTAATACGCCAAGACACCGCTTTTAAAAGAGATTTGTAATGACTATCTTCTGCCACGCTTGGATTTCTTTGCAGTTTTCTTTGCTTTGCGAAATGCGGAATCTGTGGGAGCGCCTTTACTTCCTGGCGTTCTCATTCTTTCTTTTGATCCTTTACGGATACGCTCACGCTTTTTATGAATATTGGCATAAAGTCCTGGTTTCATCTGCACCCCCATCTGCGTCTTGCTGCTTTGCCACGCTCACCTTTCCAGTTTTTGGATCTAGCGCAAAATGAGCGATGTCTTGCGCCTGATTTTTGAGGTGCTTTTAGTTTGCTTCCTGTTGCTCTGTTGTATTTGCGTCTGCCTTTTGCAGTCAACCCACCGCCCTGGGAAACGGAGAGCTTCTCGCCACGACCAACAGAGAGATTAGGACCTCTTTTTCGTTCTGCCACTTTTCTTGGTCTTTCTAGCAGTAGATAGTGCTGCTGCTACAGCTTGCTTTTGTGGATAACCTTCTCGAACCATCTTGCTGATGTTACGAGATACGGTTTTTTTGGATGTTCCCTTAGACAGTGGCATTTGTCATTCCCTTCATAAACAATAATTCCTCGGCTTGTCTGCGTCTGAGCAATCCAGCCAAGTGTTTTCCAGCAGCCATATCCCATTTTTCAAATTCATGAGATGCGCCTTCAAAATCACCTGCGTTTACTTTTCTAAGTAAAGTAGAATTATTGAGATTACCGCAGCCACAATTAAAGGCAAAATCAACGAGAGCATCGAATTCATCTTGAGTTACCTCTACAGTTAGTTTTGCGTTGACATCAGCTTCTGCTTTTTTGACATCTTGAGCTAGTAAATCTTCAGCTTGCTCTAGGGTGATGGTCAATCCTTGGTGAACATCAGGACCAGTATGACCATATCCAATAGTCCAAGGATCACCGCCAGTGCCAGGATCAGGGTAAGCAGTAAGCCTAACTCCCTCAAAAGATTCCGTAAGATGCAGACCATCCTTAGAGTATTCCATGTTATTGGCTATCCTTCTTTGATCTTATATCCATGATCTTTTCTAGTGTTCTACCACCAAAGTAAGCGGACATCACCAGCATACCCCACTGACCTAATAGCTCAACATAGCTAGAAGCGATTTTGTATCCATAGCCATCAGCAACAGCAAAAACAACATAGGCAGTGAGAATATAAACAAGGGTTAAAGGTCTGATGTTTTTAGCTAGTGTGCTATCGCTTTGAGCGTCTGCTTGCCATCTGGCAGATACATTGTTTTGCTCACTGACATCGGCATTTAATTGCGCTAATTGCCCATTTTGTTGCATCTCAAGTAATTTGAGTTTGGCTTCTGCTGCTTGGTTTGCATCGGGGAAAAAGTGGTCAATGAGCTTATTGCCAATTCCTAATATCGCTTCTAATGGAAACATATTATTTCTCCGTTGTAATAGTGTCTTTACCTTTTACTACGGTTACTTTATCTCCATCCACAGATACTGACATTGGAGGTTCTTTTTCAGCTAATTTATCTAAACGCTGAATCAGAGATTCAATAACTTTAAACTCAGGTTTTTCTTCTTTTTCAGTAGTGCCAGCAACGCCATTCATCATGTTGATGATAGCCATCAAAGCACCGCCAGCCATACCGATTACGGCAGCAATCTTGGATGAATCAAGGAAAATGCTTGCTCCTACGGCAATTAAGATAATTGCTGTTATGTAAGCAAGACCATGCTTTCCAATGGATTTACCAGCTACTTCCTTTGCTGTTTCGAGTTGCTCATCCATTCCAAAATCCTTAGTTTGCAGGAGCTTCTGGAGCTGGTGTTTGCTCGATTGGTGTTGCTTCAGCAGGTGGCGCTGTTGGTTCTGGGGTTGGTTCTGGTGCTGGTTCTTGTGGTTCAGCATGAGCAACAAAACGCTGTAATAACTGATGAGCAAGGCTGCCCATCTCAATGCACTCTTTACTAACAAATGATTCAATTTTATCTAATAAGCTCATTTTAATATCCTACAGAAGTATTGTTGTTTGCAATTAAGTAACCCTCAATAGATACAGCCACAGTGGAGTTACCAGTGTTGGTATTAGCTTGCCACTGAATATCAGTACCAGCAGCATAAGGTGTTGGAGCTACCCGTCTAATTTCAAAGTTTCCAGTAAACGGTCTGCGAGTAAGAATCTGTACTACGCCAGCAGAACTAATTTGATATACCTGATAATTGTTATAGGCATTAGTCGAAATGGCTGGAGCAGTAGAAAATACTTGAGAACGAGTTAAATAGAAAGTGCTATTTGCTGGCACTGTGTACCAAGAGTTTTGTGACTTTCCTACACCAGTAACAATCTTGGCATAGGTATTAGAGGTGTTTCCATCTGCGCTAGTCAATGTTACATTCGCTGCGGGATTTCCAGACACCACAACAAGGTTGTTAACACGGAAATAGTTGTTAGCAGTAGCTACGCCAGTAGAACCGTTTAAGGTCACAATCTCGCTAATTGGGTTGTAATTAGCATCCAAACCGTTAATAGTTACTTTGGCAGTATCGCTACCAGTACCCGTCATCAACATAGAAATGGCAGATGAAGGGTAGGTATAGGCAGTATTGTTCTCCCAAATAGGGATGTAATTAGTACCTACAGTGGTTTGATAACCGTAAATGCTAACTACGGAATGATAAGGAATTTGACCTCTGGCAGCTTGTAGATCGAATGGTTCAGATCTACCATGCTGTGTCATCGAGAAGGTAGATTGTGTAGCCATTAGTAGATACTCTTTTTGCCAGCGTTGCCAGGTTTAGTAGTCTTAGAATCTTTGGTGTTATTGTTTCCATCAAAGTTAAAAACACTCATAAATCCTGATGGAATCTTGCCAGTCAAGGTTGTGTTGATTCCACCCATAGATCCATCACGGGGTAGTTGTGGGCGAACAGACTTAGCGATTTGCTGGTTATATTCTGTTGGTCTTTTATGGGGTTGACCGCCTGTACTACCCGTTGTTTTCGGCTTTAAGCTCATTTTTGTTCCTTTCTTTGGTATTGACTACAAGATAACTGAATATTACAAATATGGCTAGTGTCACCACTCGCTCCCACATAGGATTCCACATTGTCCATCCGCACATAATGCTTGATGCTATTAACGCCAAAATCGTTATTAAACGGTCTGTAATGACCGCCAATGCTAGGCGTACCAAGGCTACTGCTTCCATACTTTATCCCCTTAAAAGTTAAACCAAACATTAGTTTAACCTTCCTCATCATCTACTGCAATAAAGCCACTACCCCATTCATCATCAGAAATCTTCTGTTTTAGCTTTTCAATGTTCACCATACGGTCAATCACCTTACATTTATCGGTAAGGGATGCCATAGGATCAGCCATGACTTCTTGGAGCAACTTTTCAACAGCGCTCTCAAGTTCGGGGTTTAGACCTTTTTGCTTCTTGCTCATCTCTTAGATTTACGCTTAGTAATCTTATGACGGTTACGCTTGATTGCTTTATTCATTCCCATTCTTTTATTTTCTGGGTATGGGGTGTTACCTTTTTTCATGATTTCTCCTTATTTTCCAATGTAGCCAGATACAACATGACCTGTAGTGTAAAGACCAGCAGCTCCAAGAGCTATTTGTGACCATTTTTTAATGGCTAACTTCTTCTGTTCAGCATTAACAACGCCCTGAACCTCAGTCAAAAATTGATTTCTTTGGTCAATAGGCAGGTAATTAGCCAGTTTTTGAGCTTGTTTGTTAATGTAATCAATCTTTTCTTTAGGGTTAGTAATCTTGTCTGCACGGTCAATATCTGACTGCAAAATCTTTAATTCACCCTGTATTTTTCTTTGTTCAGCAGCAGTAGCAGTTCTGGTCTTGCCACGCTCTAACGCAGTAGCGCCACGCTTTTCAGCTTGTTCTAGCTTTTGAACATAGCTTCCTACCATGTCATACGATCCTGTTTCTTTTAGCATGGATCTATTGTCAGAAAGGAATTTTCTAGCTTGAGCAGCGGTTTTTCCCTCTAATTGAGCAGAATAGTAGTTTTTAGCTAAATCTTTTGCTAATCCTTCGTTACCTCCTAAAGCATCAATGAGTGCGCCAAAATCTTCTTTTGACTTAAATACTTTGCCTGGGATGCTTTGAGCGGGAACATTAGCGTAATTAACGCCTTTACCAAGCAATTGCTCATCAACTAATGCTTTACCAACTCTAGTTTGAAAAACACGCAATGGTTCAGAATCTTTGCGGTACTGATTGATAAAAGTATTGATTTTTCCATCAGAAAACTCTGACATTGCTTTTTCAACGGCTTTAGCTAAATCACCAGCTTTTTGTTGATTGATGGCATCAAAACCTTCTGCGGGCAAACCATAAGAACGATCACGCAAAAATCTTCGTAATTCTTCCATTCCTTTAAAACTAATAGGTCTGCCCATAACAATGCCAGTAGCTTCATCTACATAACGAGGATCAATAGCACGCCTAATTTGCAATAAAGGATTTTTCATTGCGTCTAAAGTGGATACGGCTAAACCCGTTTCCTTATCACTCAAAAGGCTATCTATTTCATTTAATACATCTTTATAAGCCTTTGTATTTTCTATTCTTTCTCCAGCCAACTCTTTTTGTTTAGCAAAGTTAAAAGCGTCAGATTTTAATTTTTCAGCATTAGCTTGACGGGTAGCTTTAAACCTATCAAAAACACCTTGAACGGTATCTCTAATTTTAGTTCCAATGTCGGCTTCAGCTTGAGGAATACCTTTTGCTACTCCAGCTTCAGTAGTGGTGGTAACGCCAGGCAATTGACCGTAAGCAGTTTCACCTTTCTTGGCTTCACGCTCTGCAATCTTTTCTGTAACTCCAGCACGCTTTTCAGAGGTAGCAGCTTTCTTTTCAGCAGCAGCAATTTCTTCAGCAGTCTTACCAGCAGTGGTTGCTCTGAGTTCTTCAGCCAGATCTCTACCGCCACTAATCAAACTGCCAATCTTTTTAGCGCCAGCTCTAGTTAAATCAACAGCAAGTTTTCCACCTCCAAGAACGGCAGGAGTTAGTTCTCCAGCAGTTTGATAGCCTTTTACAGCAGCTCTTGGTTTTGGAATACCAATCATTTCGTAGCCTTTTTCAGCTTCCTCAATGGTTGGGAATATGGTTTCACGACCTAAAAACTTTTCGTGCTTTTTCTCATCTGGATTTAAGAACTTCTCTAATTCACCCAGACTGCCTAGCGTACTTGTGCCTAAACCATAAGCGTAAGCACCAGCTTTTTCTTTCCAATCTGGAGCTTCATAAACAGGAGCTTTAGGCGTAGCTAATAGATCACGCCCACCGCCTGAAGTTGGTTCTCCAGCAAGAAGATCCTTGCCTTCAGCCATTATTGCTCTCCCTCAATTTGGTATCCTGCTTCTTTTAAACGCTTTTTAGCTTCTTCTTCAGTAATATTTTGACCTTTTGCAGTAGCAGCAATATCAGCTTTTGAAGCGATTTTGGGAGCTACTTTTGCAGCTTTAGCGTTGTCAATTCCTGGCAATTCAGCACGCTTATAAATATTTTTACCGTATTGAACCAATCCTTGACCAGTAATAGCTGGATCTTTAGCAGCAGTAGCACGGGCAACTTCTCTCATTTGCTCGTTCATCAATTGTTCAAAACCTGCTGCGTTAAATTGATCTTGTGACATCAATTCATTAAATCGTCTTTGGAATTGTTGTGTCATACCACGATTGCTACCTGCCAATGTACGCTCATATCCAACAAGGTAAGCAGCATATTTCTTAGCAAAAATAAGCGCTGGTTGACCGTTATCTGGCATAGATTCAATATCTGCCGTACCACCGCTTTCTTTCCAAGAATTGATATATCTATCAACATTCTGGGCAATTTGACCTTGCCTACCAAGATATTGTGGGTTTTCTTGAGCGTATTGTTTTAAATCATCAGCAGTAGCTAAAGATAAAGCTCCAGCATTGATGGAGTTTTTCTTATCTTCATTCTGCGAAGGAGTGCCAGTAAATGAAAGACCAGGAAAATAATCTGTTAATCCAACGCCTTTGCCACTTACGCCAGTTTTAGCAGACTTAACTGCCATTTCAGACCACATTTTTGCATTGGCTTTAGCAATTTCTAAATTGTTATCAGCCAAGCCATTTTTCATGTTTGCAGCAATAACACCAGGGTTTTTAGCTGCAATTTCTCCAGCCTTAAGTAAGGCAGCTTCTTTATCAGTAACTCTTAACTTTTGATATTGCTCAAGATCTTTTAATAATTCATCGTTGTGAGCTTTAATGCTTTGCAATTCTTTATCAAAGGTTGCTTGTTCTTTAGTAAACAAGTCTTTACGACCTTGTTGATAGCCCTTGAGCATACCGCCCATAGCGTTCATGGCATTTAAAGCAGACAACTTACCTGAACCACCTAAAGCAACACCCATCGTGCCAATCATGCTAAAAATAGCGCCAATATCAAAAGCGTTTTCCTGAGATGGTTTAAAATCAGGAACTGGCTTCATTTCTTTTTTAACATCTTCATAGTGCGCTTTATCTTCAGCACTAATCTTTTCTAGGGCTTCTCTTTTAGCGCCATATTCAGCTCCAGTTTTAGCAACATCTGCTTCTACTTTAGCTTTTACAGCTTCTTCACCTGCTTTTTGCTGAGTTTTTAAAAAGCCAGGTATTTTCCCCAAATTAGTATTTAGGGAATCAGATAAGGTGCTTGTATCTTGAGGGGTAGTTTGTGTATCAGCCATTATGCAGCCCTTACAGTTACGCTAGGTGCGCCACCACCACCTACCATTTGAGCAAGAGTGGTGTAGAAATTAGTTGTAGCCGTATTAAGCTGTTGATCCAGTTGCAGACCAGTTTTAATAGCTCCAAGACTAATATTGTCACCAATTTGCATGACTTGTAATCCATAGGTGTACTGGTTAGTAAGCAATTTGTTGTAAATATCTGATAATTGATTAGCAGCTTGCTGTGCGCCCACGCCACCACGATTGGCTTGTGATTGTGCTAATTGGGCTTTTGCAGCGTTATAGGCTTGTTGGCTTGTAGGAGTAAGTTGACCTGCTTGAGCTTGAGCTACTAATTGTTGACCTTGTTGTTGGTAAGGGGTTGCAATAGCTTGTTCTTGCCCTGTGACGGCTGCTTGTTGTCCAGCAGATTTGCGAGCTTGACTTGCGCCAAATGCACCTAAACCACCAGCCAAACCTAATCTGAGTAAGTTATTGGGATCAGTTAATGCTGAACCTAACTTATCAGTAAATGATGGCGGTGTTTTAGCAGCGCCTGTATCTACAGTAGGTGTTGGTGCTTGTGTGGGTGTGCCAGCAATAGCGCCAAAAGGTTGTGTAGGAGCTAATCCAGGAGCTTGTATTGGACCTGTTACAGAAGGTTGCAATTGACCATAAGTGCTAGGGTATCCAGGAACAGCAGAGCTATCTTGTGCAAACATTCCTGGAGTAAATCCGACTGAAGAATCAACAATTGGTGGAGTTGTGCTTGGTTGACCGTAATTTATGCCAAAACCACTGCTTGTATCGCTAGATGATGGTGCAGCAGGTTGTGCGCTTACATCCGCTGGTGCAGGAGCTGGAGCAGGAGCAGGAGCTTCCGATACTGGTGTAATATCTACGCCATCATCAAACTCTAATAAACCAGTATCAGGGTTTGTACTACCTCTACCGCCACGCTTCTTTAAAAGAGCAGCTTCTTTAGGAGTAATGTGAGCTAAGACGGAATCTTTACCACGACCTTTAGACCGCAGTAATTCTGCCAACGCTGGCAGATCCATTTTTAAAGATTCCATTAAAACTTTACTCATACATTGCTCCCGCCTGTTTGATCTGGATTTCGTAATGATGCCTGATTCCATACATTTGATCTAGATGTACCGCCCTCAGTTGTTTGTATTGGACCGCTTGGATCGGCTGATACGCCAAGGGCTGATCCTAAAACAGTGCTACCAGCAGAACCAGGAGCTACCCCTTGTCCTGTAGATGCTACTGAGCTAGGAGCGCCAGGAGGAGGACCTCCGACTTGAGAGGATGGGGTTGGTTGTGTACCAAATACATTTGAATAATTTAGTCCTGTGCCAATAGCGCTATTTAAAGCTGCTCTTTCTGGTCCTGTTGCGCCAGTAGCGCTAGATGCCAAACTGGTCAATGCGCCTGTAGCACCACCTAATTCAGCTTGTTTTGTAGCTTGAGATAAATTTGATCCTGACAACTCAGCACGGGTAAACCCTGATGAAGCTCCACTAGCAGTAGCCTTAGCTAAATCAGATGCAGTAGGTCCTAAATCTGATGTTGCACCGCCTACAGCGCTACCAATTTCAGATCCAACACCACCAGCAGCAGCGCCTTCAGCGCCAGCAGCCAAAATGCCATTGATGTTTTTACCTTGCACAGCAGCATTAACAGCAGAAGTAGCGCCACCAATTGCAGCAGATCCTACAGCAGCAGTCGTAGCTGCTCCTGCGGCAGCAGCAGCGCCTTCACCAGCAACGCTATCAATAATTGCAGCTCCGACTTCAGGACCAGCGACAACGGATGCTGCGACAGCAACAACGGCTGTGATGACTGGTACTACTCCACCGCCACCTTTGCCACCACCACCTCCACCACCTCCGTAGAGCATGAATTGGTCAACAAACCACCATTTGAGCATTTTTGCTAGATTCATAACTTCACTTCCATCATAGTTGTTTTGCGGGCAACACCAATTTTTTTATACAGTCTTTCAATAGAATCAGTCACATAACCTTGAACCCGATCAGCTCCATAAGACTTTAAGGTTTCCATGAATTTTTTGTAATATTCTTCATTTACGACTGCTCTACCGCCAATACAGTTAACAAACGCTACATACGATTTTGGGTAAGTAATAAAAGACACTACCGCAGCACCATTGAGCTTGTCCTCATCATTTACAAAAGCAAATAGTTTCCACTGATTATTTAACAGTGCTTTTTTCAAGTCTTGCAAAGAAAATTCTGCGTCATGCTTGCCTAATGCTTTGGCAAAAAAGCCCTCCACCTTTATCCAGATGTCCTCAACGGCTTCAACAGGAACGCAGTAAACATTCATTTCAAACCCTCTTGAACTAACTGTTCAGTCAACTTTCCAGCAGTAATTGCATATCCTAATAGCTTGTAATTTGTTCCAGGTCCAATTTCTTCTTTAGTCATGATTCCATTTTTTACAGCCATATCTACTGCCATTTGATACATTGATGGATCTTTTAGGGCTTGAGCTGCTAATTTACCCACTTGAATTAGAGATTGTGGGTTAATTTTGTTTTGGGTTATGACCTGTCTAAGCTGTTCTTTTGCTTTCTCAACAACGGGATCTTGGGTAGCTTTTCCCTTATTTTTCAATAGGTTAAGCACATCCTGATTGATTGGTGTCGTTGTCGGATTTTCGATTTTTTCTGGGGAGGGGGAAAGATTATCCATAGTCTATTGAATGAGGTTGAGGGCAGTGGCAATTTCCTGATGAATCGTTAAGTGCGTACCGATCCAATCATAAAAATCGTTCTCGTTATTGAAGTTCACATCAAGCATATTGAACGGATTATTCAATCCTAATAGCTGTGCAAACGCCTGATGTTCGACCTGATGTGCTAATAACCAATCATCCAAATTGTCCGTATTAGCGTCTGTAATAGGGAAAATAGGCACTGAAATGCCTTGTCTTTGGAATGTTTGTTGAAATAGCTTATGTTGTAGCCCATTTTCAAACAAAAACTCTCCTAGAGATTCGGTATCTCCGAATTTAACAATAGAGAGAGTATTGAAATCCATTACTTGTCCATCTTAGTGTCAAGTTTATCCATGATGCGGTTAAACATCCCTTTGATCTCAGCAATATCAATTCTGTAATCATCTTTACGCACATAATTGTCCGTAAGTTCTCTTTCAAGATCTTGTTGATTAGCTTGAACTAATTTAATTTCTTGCCAAACAACACGCAAAATCCACCCGCATACTGCGCCAGCGCCAGTAAATACTAGGTTGAGAAGTGTTTGTAAATCCATTACAAAACCACCCATCTTTGACCAGTAGCAACGGTTACAGTTACACCGTTAGCCAAAGTCATAGGACCTACGGAAACCGCATTGTAGCCAGTTGAAACAGTAATGTTTGATGTCACATTGCTAGAGTTAAAAGTCAAACCATTGGTTGATACATGGGTTGGCGCTGACATAAATCCAGTAGATGGATTGACTGTTACGCTGGTTGACACATTCTCAATGGTGACAGTGCCTGTAGTCACATTAGAGAAAACCATGTAACGGGTAGCATTGGCGCTATCAGTCTGAATAGTCACACCAGACGCTGGCAAGACTTGAGATACCCAAGCTGTTCCGTTAGAGGTTAAAACATAGCCCGAAGTGCCAGGAGAGGACAGTCCTGTACCGCCTGATCCTACACCAAGAGGTGTTCCCAAAGTAACGGTGTTATTCGCATTTACAGTAATGGCATCTGTATTGGAGTTGTTAGCCAAAATATGGACTGCGTTACTGCTAATTGTTCCTAAATACAGATCAGTAGAACCAGCGTAAGCATAAGCACCGTTAGCCTTGTTAAAAGCTCCAGCGCCAGAATATGTACTAGATGCTATTCCCACATCAATGTAGGCTGATCCTGTGTCATTAACAATCGCAATGTCAGTAGATGCGTTACTTCCAGAACTGGTGTTTTGCATCACCATTTGAACTGAAGTATTTGAGGAATTAGCAAAAGAAGCTACGATTCCTACATCTGAATAAGACAGGTTTCCGTAAGAAAAAGCACCAATATTTGAGCTTAGCGCTATGTTTGCTGTAGCAATTTGATAAACAGCGTTGTCATAAGTAACGCTTGTGTTTCCGCTAGTTACGGTTACATTACCGAGAGTAAGATTGCCGACAGTAGAAGTCGTTGAACCAAGAGTTACAGTAGTGTTTCCCAGGGTAGCAGAGGAGTTAGCCAGATAGCTATTAGGAAAGGTAGCAGCAACGGAAGTAATATTGGCATTGGTAAATGTGTCACTATTTAATGTGGTTGAATTTATCGTACCGCCTGTAATAGCTACTGCATTAGCATTTTGAGTAGCCATCGTACCTAAACCAATAACTTGGCTAGGAGGAATTGAAATGGTTACATTGGCAGCTTGTGATAGCTGTCCTTGAGCATTTACAGTAAATTGACCTACTGTAGTGGCGTTACCAAAGATGCCAGCAGTAACAGTCGTGTTAGCAATACTTAATGTGCCTGATCCTGTAATTGGACCACCTGTTAATCCTGTGCCAGATCCGACTGAAGTAACTGTTCCGTTATACGGATTGTTTAAAGTTACATTCCCAGTAAGAGCGCCACCACCAGTAAGGTTAGTACCAGCGATAATATTAACTGTGTTCGCAACTGCGCCAGACACATTAGCAACAGGGATACTTGTACTAGCAGTAACAAGATTGCTACCATTTGCATACATATACCCCGTAAGGCTAGTAACGGAGATATTAGTAAACGATTCAGTCGAACCACCGACTACCTTTTGCCAAACCGTGCCATTA
>Ga0208739_1000293_pt1 | contig 16041 bp, 27 predicted proteins | sample CryBogCBE27Jul09_FD_184566 | JGI IMG/M metagenome (GOLD analysis project Ga0208739, IMG submission 184566) | Freshwater microbial communities from Crystal Bog, Wisconsin, USA - CBE27Jul09 (SPAdes) (version 2) | ecosystem: Environmental > Aquatic > Freshwater > Lake | place: Crystal Bog... | reverse complement strand
GGGTTCCTCCAACGAGAAGGTCAATTGATCCATTTAAGTTCCACTCCTTATATTTAGTCATATCCCCAAGATTGGGTACATTTGGATAATGATAAGCCAGCACTTCACTCGGGAATTTTTCAATGTCCGAGAATGCAACTGGTGTCCAGCCAAGGTCATGCCATGCTACTGTGGCGGCCTCTACTCCACTACATACTGATAAATACTTCATTTCTCCCCCTTAAAAAATACATCTAAATCTTCAATCTCGCTGGGTTCATCCCAGTTATCCATGTCACCATAGTCGCCTCTGGTAGCACGCAAACGTTCTTCTTCTCGGTACTGGGGTTCAACTGCCCACCATGCCAAGGATGCTTCTTTGTATTCAATCCACAAATCGTTGACGATAAAAAGTGGATGATTTAAATCAGTGATATGAATACTATCAATAAAATCGCGATGAGCAACATATGCTTTACCTCTGTTCTCTTTTGTTTTCACTAGTTTGACTGCGTCTCTGGCTCTAATAAATCTTTTGTACGCTTTCACTTGCTCTTCAGTCATCATATCCTTCTTGTTCTAAATGTTCGGAATTAAATATTTCTAGGCTTACTGGTTCTTTGCTGAGTATCGAATTAATATAAGCGACCCTACTGGGTTCAACCCCCAAGCGATCAGCCAGTTCACGCTCGTTGGGTTCACGGCCAAGTTCTTGGGATAGTATACGCTCTTGGTATTTGGTTCTGCGAATTTCTTCGGTGATGTTGACGGGCAAGCGAATAATGTTTTTGGTATTGGCTACCCCCCGCTGGACATCAAAGTGTATGAATTTTTTGGCATACGAGGCAAACCGGATTTTTCCCATCGGTTTCCAGGTGCGGGCTGCGTTGATCAAAGCCTCATTACCGAAAGACAGTAAGTCCTCCATAGGCATATTGGAATGCGACCAGTTGGGCATCTTTTTGATGACCGATACTACAAATCGTAGATTGTGGGTCACCAGTTTTTCAAGGGCATCTTCGTCCCCTTGGGCAATTTTGTTTGCTAGATTGATTTCTTGGTCATGGGTTAGGGTCGGTATTTTATATAAAGACTGAAGGTAATCAGTTAACGCATTCTTGCGGTTTTTCAAAATGGGCTATCTCCGAGCATCTCCACTAAACCATCAAATATTTGGGATGGAGTGGGGTTCTTTAATTTGGGCAATACCGATAAGGTGCATCCCGATTGAATGTAAGGTTCACACTCAATGCGGGAGGCAAATTTACGGATTAATACACCACTATCATACACCAAATAACGCAACATAGTCAAATCAGATCTTTGATAGATACAAACTCTTTCTTGGGTAGCGATCTGACTATTTTATCCTCGGGTTCAAAAAAGATCTTAGTCACACCAAACCAGTAACACGCATAAGTCTTCGTGCCTTTGCTATCGGTTGTGTATGCTTCTGGTAAACGCTTATCAAACCGACATGGTAAATCAGTTAAGACAGTACTGCCACCAATTTTGTTAGTGGCAATGGCATACTCTTCGGCACAAACTGGCAAGGCCACAGTTAGGCTGAACGCAACAATTAAGGCAGTTAGTCGCATTAGTAATCTCTTTCCACGCAATGGGTCGCACAATCTAACCAATACTGCTCGACCTTATCACGCAATTCTTGGGGCGCGGTTTTGGGATCTATATCTTGCAAGTGTTCTTCCATGCCCATCTGAGAAATTGCCTCTGCCCAGTTACCTTGCTCAAAAGGGTAAAACTCCTCGCCCTCTTTCATTACCTCTTCGACCTTCCAAGCAATGTACTCAGAACGTTCTTCTTGATCATCGTACATATCTTGAATGCCAGACTCTAACCATCCATCATATCCATTACCCATGATTTATACCTTTCTAATATGAAAATACTCAATGTCATCACAAACTTCTTCCCAATTATCACGCAAATCTAGCTCGTCATAATCTTCCCACTCATCGGAGCGATCCCGATTGACTTCTTCAAGCACTTGTTTAGCATCCCAAATATGGGCAATCCCAGTATTCAAATCCGTCACAATAAATTTCATCTGCGGGTTAATCAGCTTGTCAATAAACTGATCAGTAAATTGCTCTTGCCAGTTAATCATTCTTGCTCTCCCAAGTGAATAGTTAATGTTACTGGTACACCATCTACATCATTCTCGATTAACCATAACACCATCGAGTCAACATCGTCAAATCGAATGCTATGGGCCAAGCTTTTGGGTAACCGGAATTCCGACCCGCAAACCAGGCAAGTCGATCCCTCGTGTGGAGTACGCATCTCGCATGGAATGCAGTCTCTAAAACTGTCTGCTTTGAGTCTACCACTCTCGACTGCATCAAAGACGGCACTATAGCCACCTTGTTCGTAGATTTTTACTGCCTTTTCGTAATTAGTCTGTTTCATTTTTGTTTTCCTCTTCTGTAAAATCGTTGCACACTCTGGTCAAAATTGCTACTGCCTCTCCGTAATCAATACTGCCTTCATCCCATTGGGTATAAATATCGTTGACGGAGAAAAATAAGTCATCTAATTTATTGGTAATCATATTTCACTCCGATCTCTGTAAGCTTGGTTTAATTGGCATTCCATTACGCACACATCGTCTTTGTACCACCATCTAGGTTCACAATTGTATTGCTTACCATGTAGTCGCAAACCCTTAATGAGGGAGGCCTTAGCCCCCCTCTCTGTCAAACCATATGCCTCAAAAGAGAAATTGCGAGAGTCATACCACGCTCTGTAGATTTTCATGACAGTTTCTCTGTTAAGTTACCTTCATTCCACATCGCTTTGGCAAAACTTACTACATCATCAGATGCGATGACATTATTTGCTTTGGCATGGTGATCGATTACATCCAATGGGCATTCATTATCTGAAGGAAAATTATCTCCCCACAATAAATCCCAAGGTTTATTCCTCAAATCCGATTTGACATAGGTATCGCAAACCCCAAAATCAAACTGTCGCATGATAATTGCATTGGTACAATCCAAACCCAAATAACAAGCATTATTAATTTGACCCGCAAGTTCATTGAGAGTCATATTGGGATGCTCATTTAGATGCTCACAGATATAAGCATCATCTATTTCTACCACTAAATTGAATTTCATAATTACCTCCCTTGTAAAATTATGATCCTACTGGCACTACAATAAAAACATATTAGGATAAACCCTAGTGTTGTGCTGCCACAACAAAACCAGGATTTACCCTACTAGGTTTTATACAATCCTCCGCACCCAATGTTCGCCAGTCATTGCACAATTAAGATTAAACACTTCGTCTATTTCTAATGCTTTGATGCGTTCAATCCAATTTTCTTCATACCCACGATCTTCATTAAAAAAATCTTCATCGTGGTAAGCAAGAATAGATTTATTACTAGCATCACGATACCCATCACCCCAAAAACATTCAAATTGTTTCATAATGTCAATTCCTCGCTTTCAATATCTAAATCATCGGTTGAATATTCAAAATCTAGTTTGCCATCGTAATACATTTTCATGGCAATTTCTTCCGCTTGCTCCCAGTCTTCAGCCTCAATTTCTTCGACTGCATGACGAACGCAACGCTCTTTAATACGCACCTCAAACATTTTCTTACTCATCGAAAGCTCCATAGTCGTTAGATACTTCTATTACTTGATTAAAATCAAAATCATAATCCATCTTACCACCCACTACTTTCCAATTAGCTTGGAAGAATGGATATGACTCAACATATCCACCATCCAAACTATCATCTGCATCCATATCCAAGAAAATTAATTCCCTTGCAGTATCGATGCTTTCACGATCGCCCAGTTTGAGATTAACCCAAATTTCACAATCGTACTTGCGATTAAATATGGCATAGGTTTTATTCATACTATCTCCCTTGTTATTAACTCCAACAAAAACCACTCTATAGAATGGTTTTTAGTAGGTCAATAGGGGTTTACCCTAAGGCCTTGGTTAGGGGTTGATTAAACCCTCGTTGATTAACTGGTTTAATGTGCGACCAAAAAACCCTTGTAACTGGTAACCCAGTCTAGTGTCATGCAAGTACTGCCATGCCTCTAGTACTTGCTCTTCACTATCGCATTCAATAAAACCTTCTGCAATTCCAACGGCATCAAAATTATTCATTGCTTATGCTCCCTTCATTAAGTTTTTTAATTCTGCTTTTAATACTTTGGCATCATTGCCTCTGAATGTTGAGGCATTCGCTAAAAAATACATTATTACTGATTGAGCAGTATCCTCGTAATATTTATCATTAATGGTATTTAAATGCACCATTGCATCTAAGTAAGGTTTAGCACCAAAATAGGGTTTTGCCCATGCTTTTTTGATGTCATAAGCAATACTGCTAATTAGTCTTTTTTCCATTGATTTATTCTCCAATTAATAGGCACAATTGCCCTATATCTATAATAGTGAGTCAAGGGTACAATTACATCGGTAAAAACCCTAATATTAAAAAAATCAATCAATTCCAGGTTTTGATAGATTTTTGCTAAATGCTCCAAAACACGCTAAAACCATCATAGAGCGGTTTTTACTGGTTTGCTCACAAGTGCATTGGGAGGGTATCGATCGTGCAATATGGTGCGATCTGAGAGTTAGGGTTTACCCTTACCCAGGTGTTGTTTGACTGCAACACTTTTGCTTGCCAATAGGGGTTTACCCTGTGTGTTGTTTTCATACCACGGCCTTAAAAATAGTCAAAAAAATCCCCCAATATTGGGGGATCTAGGGTTATTACTAATTGATTAAATGGTATCTATTACAAACCCGCTTTTATCGGTTTTTGCTTTACCCTTCGCATATAACGCAACAATATGCCCTTGTGGATCTAAATGGCGTATATCTGAATTATCCCCGCTTACTACTGGTAAACCTAAAAAATTATGGGGAATATCTTTTACAGATCGGAAAACTGTAGCGATCCTCATATTATTACTAATTGCTTTTTTGGCATATTTTTGGTACTCAATAACGCCACTATACGAAAATGTTAGATCGTAATTTTTTGGGATATCGGATCTATTGGGTATTTTGGTATAGTCATAAAATTGTATTTCGGGGAATAGATCAAAAATAGTAATAGATCTAATTTTCCCATGCATGAATTCATAATCAAAATGGATATTTTCCCATTTAATATCACTAGTACCATTCAATCTAATTAAGAGAGTTAAACCCGCTTCACTTGCTTGCTTAATTCCCTTCTCAATATCTTTTACTAAATTGAGCATAAAATCTTGACGATCATTAAAGAAATATTGGGTTTTTGCAATTCTCGCATTTTGAATACTGGTAAATGCTCCTCTCCCAGCAGTATATAAACAAGCTTTTTCGCATTGGGCAATTTTTGCCATTGGGCAAACATTAAACCCGCTTATATCACTAGGTGCAAGATACAAAATACCAGTTAGAAAACCTAACTGCTCACCTTTTACTGTTTTTGCATTGGTATCAAACCCCAATAATGGTTTGCGTGTTTTTGGTTTATTAATCATATATTTCCCTATAGTTAACTGATTAAAAAATACTGCTCTATCACAATTTTAGAACAGATATACAGTAAAAAACAGAAATAAAAACCCTAATAGGGTAAACCCTAACCTGGTTGCTTAAAAAATAGGCAATTGATTTTGAGCGGGTTTTTAGGGCATTAGAGCGGTTTTCTATTGGGTTGATCTGTATGCATTACCACGATGACGATCGTTTAATATGGATTGATCTGAGAGTTAGGGTTTACCCTAAGGCCATGCACCATTTCGGTGCAGCGTAATTTGTCAATTAGGGAAAACCCTAGTGTTGTATTGCAACAACATTATGGGGTAAATTGTTGCAATGCAACATTGTCATTTTACATAATATCTAGCCGATCCCCCTATCGCTATCTCGCATACGCGTAAATTGTGCAATGCAACAAGTTAGTACTCACTAACCTGGCTGGCCGCACCAATTTGGTGCATTGCAATTTGTTGCGTTGCACCAAGTTAGTACTTGCTAACTTACCGGATTGTGAGTGAGCGCTTACTTACTTGCCAAATTGTTGCGTTGCAATATGTTGCGTTGCACCAAGTTAGTAAGTACTCACTAACCTGGCTGCACCAACTTGGTGCGCTGGGTGTGTGGCAATTTGCAATAAGAATTCTTTGAAATGCCAAGGGGGTATGTTGTTTTGACGCCACACCCCCAAGTTTGACTCCCTGACGGCCGGGCCGGGGAGGCTCACACTAAGACCAAGCTTTTTCAAATTTCCCGTATATTTTTTATTTTTTTTGTAAAAAACCATAATAGTTGTATAGAACTAGGATGAACGCCCTCAATGTCTATACATACTATGGATAGTTCTATACATACCCTGTCACGCTGTAAGCCATTGATTGCAAACAAAAAAAGACTGTTTTTTGCATTTTGGAGACAGGGTATCCATAGTAATTTGTTATTTTTTATTTTTTAATTTAAAAAAATAAAATAAAGTTATAGGGTAATATGCGTTTTGACCCTGTCTTCTATGGATACCCTGTCTTTTAAACTGGAATTCTTTTTGGAATCAATGACTTATCCGAGCCACGGAGTGTATAGAACTAGGCTAAAAACAACAATTTGGGGCAGGGAGTGTATAGAGTTTGCATAAGTAGATGTATGAAGAGAATTAATCCACAAACCAATCGACCATACAAACTGGGTGACTTTCACCAGGGGATGTATTTCTACAACTATCGGTCTGACATTCTTGTTAACGGTTTTCGTGGCGAAAGGTGGCTGACTGAAGAAGCGCTGGAGCGGGCGATTGCCAGAGACAAACTAGCCAAGATGAAAAAACGGCGGCAAGCTGGAAAGCTGCCTAGGGTGCTAAAGTCTGCGACCGTCCATGCCTAATCTATACGTTTACCAAATCAAAGGCATCCTTGAGAAAGAAAACAAGGACATTGGTGGTATCAGAGTACTGGTCTGCGATAAAGATATTTTTGAGACAGTCGATGTGCCACCAGAGATATTTGATAAAGAAACCTTACAGTATTTGAAATTCCGTTTGGCAGTAAATGATTTTTTAGATGTGCGTAAATTACCCTATGTGGTTCAAAACAAAATCCGCATCCCAATAAATCACTGGCTTGATAATTGGATTATTAAGGAAAGAATCCTTGGCAATAGCAAGTGATACACCAGTCCCGATTGTTGGGGGATGGAAATTGGCGCATCAATTAACCACTAAGGATTATGTATATTCTTGGGATGGCTATCCTGTACCGATTAAAACCATCCAGCAATATACCCCCAAAGAAATGTTTGATGTGCAGTTAAAGGATGGCATTTATGTGCAGGTAGATAATCACACCACCTTTCCAGCATTTACTATGCAAAACCGCCAAAGAGAATCTCGGCATAAAGGAAAATATAAACGCCATTATATTCAGAAGTATTACAGCCCGACCCAGTTACTAGAAAAGGGATTAACGGATAGGCGGGGCTGGAATATATTCTCAATTGAAAATGCCAAGCCATTACAGTATCCAACTGAAGACCATCCAGTGCCCCCGTTCATTGCTGGACTGTGGGCAGCCAAGTGGGGCAAGAAGGTGACATTTAATTTTGATCCCGATTGGATTGACTATGTGCAAAAGAAAATCCGCGCCCATGGTTGGTTTACAGAACGCAAGGGAAACAGCTTAACTTTTAAGCAATCGATCAACACCACCTTTCTAACTCGGTATCAAACTGTTCCGACCAAGATACCGATTGAGTACACCTTTGGTAGTATCGATCAGCGTATTGAGTTTCTTCGCGGAATTGTTGCGATGAAACCAGGATGTTACAATCCACAGTTGGATCGCTTTTTAATCTTCTCGCGCAACATACGGTTTCTGACGGTGTTGCAAGGGATCTGTGAATCGTTGGGCATGAAGACCCAAGTGTTTAACAACAGTAGCTCGTTAACCCACCAGTTAACTTTTGCAACCACTATCTTGTTACATATTCACCAAAAACCAGTTAAGCGTACTAAAGGCGATAAGCGCCGCATGATAACCCAAGTGGAGAAAACAACACCGCGCCCCGTAGTGCACATCGAAACAGATGTGCCGTTTGTAGTGGGGCAAGGATTCTTACCAATATGGCATTAAACCAAACACAAGAAAAGATCCTTGCATCTTTTGCACTGAAGAATGCCCACTGGCCAAAAGACCAGTTGGCTTTAGCCCTATGGCGGGTACGGTGGGAGTTGCAAGCACTACCCCATCAACGAGAACCCGAGGACGGTGAATATGACATCATGCTTATGCTTGCTGGTCGTGGCGCAGGTAAGACTTACACAGCTTCCAACTGGGTGGGACAGCGTGCGGCTATTTACGATGGAACGCGCTGGCTGGTCACAGCCCCTACTTCCAACGACATCCGGGCAACTTGCTTTGAGGGTGACTCTGGCCTTTTAAACATTATCCCCAACGAGTTAATTGAAACTTATAACAAATCGCTGTTTGAGATTACGCTCAAGAACGGTTCGATCATCCAAGGCATCCCAGCGTCAGAACCAGAACGCTATCGTGGTAAACAGTTCCATGGTGGCTGGTATGACGAGCTTGCCGCGTTTGACTACCTTGACGATGCATGGGATCAAGCCCAGTTTACCATGCGTCTACGCGATCCACGCATACCACGCGTGCAACAGATTGTCACCACCACGCCCAAACCCAGAGAACTGATCGTAGATCTGAATGAGGGCAAGGTTGGTGGCGATGTCTATGTGGTTAATGCCAGCTCGTATGAAAACCGCGCCAATTTGTCATCATCGTTTTTTAAAGCGTTGGAAACATACGAAGGCACTGACTTAGGTAAGCAAGAGATCTATGGTGCAATCCTAGATCCAGAAGATGCGGGTATTGTAAAGCGTCGCTGGTTTAAACTCTGGCCAGCTGAAAAACCCAGCCCCACGATTGAATACCTTATTGCCAGCTACGATCCTGCTACCTCAGAGAAAACGGCTAACGACCCGACTGCTTGTTCAGTCTGGGGTGTATTTGAATCTCCAGACATTGGTACCGCGATTATCTTGCTCGATGCATGGGATGCCCACCTTGGGTATCCAGAGTTGCGTCGCAAGGTGATTGATGATTTTAAAGAAGTGGTCTATGCTGCCGATAATACTTTTGGTAAAGGCAGAAAGGCTGATCTAATTCTCATGGAAGATAAGTCAGCTGGTATTAGCTTAATACAAGAACTACAAGGCGCTGGTGTTCCAGTGCGTGGTTACAATCCTGGCAAAGCGGACAAGGTACAGCGATTAAACATTGTGGCACCTTTGATTGCCAAGGGCAAAGTGTATATCCCCGAAGATCCAGACAAACCCGGCGAAGTGGCACCATGGGCAAAACGATTCATACGCCAAGTGTGTTCGTTCCCAGAAGCGGGAGGACATGATGACTATGTGGACACTTTGTCACAAGCCTTGCGTGTTTTGCGTGACTCTGGATGGATCCAGCTTGATTTCCTACCCGCTCGTGACTTTGAATACATTGACGATGAGCTCAGAAAGAAAAGGTATAACCCCTATGCAGTTTAGGGCGAACACCCCTTTATTTTTGCATAAGTAGTTATAGATATGACGATCTCCCCAATTAAATCCCCGCAAGAGATGATCCTAGAGCAAGCTGGTGTTCCACACCTAGCTGGCGGAGGACAACCGCCATTAGCACAGCAACAAGCCGCTTTGGCAGTAGGGGCTCAAGGTGGACTTAAACAAGCAGTTACTCGTTATAAACCCGATAACCCAATTACTGGGTACCGTGCTGCGGGTAGTGGAAAGCTTGAATCACTACCTACCACTTTTGATAAAGATAAAATTAGCAATTATATCAATGCGTATAATGACGCAAAAGATCAATTTGGTTTGCCAGACTTTACACCAGAGCAAATGGTAAATAGAATTTTGGTAGAAGGTCGTTCAGACTTAGGTTATAATAAGTTTGACACCAATAACAAAATGGCAAACAAAATTTATCAAACGATGCAAGATTACGGTTACGGAGATGCCGCTGGATTTCCAGCAGCAATTTACGCAACCCATCAACGAGCTCAAGCACACAATGTTCCATTTGATGTAGCATGGAACGGTATGGGTAGAAGTAAAGCTACTGGACTCACTGGTTGGGATTATAACCAGCGTATGAATGATAGTTCTTATGCAGCAACCCATCCACAAAATGCTCCGCTGTTGCAACATGTCTCACAATTAATGCAACCCCCACAAGCAAGCGATGCAGATCCTAACGCAACAAATGCAGTGAACCTCCTTGGTAATACCAACATGCCACAACCTACAGTAGGTTCTGCCATGTTTAAAAAAGGTGGTACAGTAAAACCATTTCATGACATGAGTAAGATACTCATTCAAAAACATATATCTGGAAAATAATTAATGGCAAAAGCACCACAACTTCCAATTCAATCGGGAGCAAACCTCGCTTCATTAGACCATGATCAAACTGCGGAACAAAGTCGTCAAGACGAAAATGAAATTGACAGCTTTGAAGAAGCGTTAGGTCTTGATCCAGATATTAATTTACAAGAAGATGTAATTGAGCAAGAAGACGGTTCAGTCGTTATCAATTACATGCCTACTGAAGGACCAATCAAAAATCCAGAGTTCTATGCGAACTTAGCGGAAGAATTTGATGAGCAGATGCTTAATGAGCTTGCCATTGAGTTTTTAGATCTGATCGATGTTGATCGGGAAGCTCGCAAAGAAAGAGACAAACAATATGAAGATGGCTTACGTCGTACTGGGCTTGGTAAGGATGCTCCTGGTGGTGCTACTTTTGATGGTGCTTCTAAGGTGGTTCATCCCGTTATGGCAGAATCTTGCGTTGATTTTGCCGCATCAGCCACTCGGGAACTTCTTCCACCTGAAGGGATTGTAAAGTCCCACATTCGTGGTGAAGATACTAAGGATCGTAGTGAAACTGCAGATCGTAAAGCAAACTTTATGAACTGGCAGTTAACAGAACAAATTCAAGAGTATCGTGATGAGATGGAGCAGATGCTCACTCAGTTACCTTTGGGCGGTTCACAGTATTTAAAGTGGCGTTTTGATTATGAACTCAAGCGCCCTACTTGTGAGTGGATTCCGATTGATAACATTCTGTTGCCTTATGCAACAACTAACTTTTATACTTCAGCTCGTGTAACTGAAGTACAAGACATTACTGAAGATATTTTCAAACAGCGTATTGATCAAGGTATTTATCGTGATGTAGATAACATTTACGCACCAGCGATTGATACAACTGAAGAAACACGATCCAAAAAAGCCAACGACAAAATTGAAGGTATTGAGCGCCCACAGAAAAATGTGGATGGTATTCGCCGTGTTTATGAAATTACTTGTTTCCTTCGCCTTGATGATGATTCAGAAACAGAAGGTCGTCGTGCTCCTTACATTTTGACGATTGATGAGTCAACCAATGAAGTATTAGCACTTTACAGAAACTGGGCATATGGCGATGAAAAACTCGAAAAACTGGATTGGTATGTTGAGTTCAAGTTTATTCCTTGGCGTGGAGCTTACGCTATTGGACTCCCTCATCTTATTGGTGGCCTTGCTGCTGCTCTTACCGGGTCTTTGCGTGCTCTTCTTGATGCTGCTCATATCAACAACAGCCAGACAATGCTTAAACTCAAAGGTGGCCGCATTGGAGGACAGTCTGACCGAATAGAACCTACCCAAGTTGTTGAAATTGAAGGTGCACCTGGTGTAGATGATGTGCGTAAATTGGCAATGCCGTTGCCATTTAACCAGCCATCTTCCGTATTGATGCAATTATTAGGCTGGCTAACTGATGCCGCCAAGGGCGTTGTTACAACATCTGAAGAAAAAATCAAAGATATTAACTCCAACGCACCAGTTGGTACAACTCAAGCGCTGATTGAACAAGGTGCTAAGGTGTTTTCAAGCATTCATGCTCGTTTACATCGCTCACAAGCCAAGTCTTTAAACATTCTTTCCAGAATTAACCACTGGTATTTGGAAGAAATGGATAATGATTCTGGTGAAATCATTGAAATTCGTGATTTTGCAAGCAATAATGACATCCGCCCAGTATCTGATCCCAATATTTTCTCAGAAACTCAGCGTTTAGCTCAAGCACAAGCCGTTTTACAGCTGGCAACCAGCGCACCACAGCTCTATGACATCCGTCAAGCCCATGTTCGTATCTTAAAACAGCTTAAAGTACCCAACATTCAAGAAATTTTGCCTTCACCCGATGGTGTTAACGAATCAAACCCCGCTTTGGAGAATGTCTCCATGGTTATGGGTAAAATGGCAGCCGCTTTCCCCGACCAAGACCATCTTGCCCACATTAGAATCCATTTAATGTTTGCAATCGATCCAAATTACGGTGCAAATCCAATTATAGGCCCAGCGTTTTCTAAAAATGTACTTGAGCATATCAAACAACACATGACTTTGTACTATTTGCAGTCTATGCGTAATGAAGTTGCTATGGCATCAAATGGAAAAGACATTTTAAAGTTGAACGAAGAGCGTCCGTTAGACAAAGAAAGCCAACAAGCCCTTGCAATTGCTGCTGGCTTTGTTGCACAACAGACACAACAAGACTTCCAGTCATTCTTGCCTATCATTCAGCAGTTAGCACAACAAGTTCAGCAAGCCCAACAAGCTCAGATTGAACAAGCTGCTCTTGCCGACCCAACAGCGCAAGTATTAATGAAAACACAGATGGCTGAAACCCAGCGTAAAGCTGGTGAAGCTCAAGCTAGATTGCAATCTGAGAATCAAGCCCAGCAACAAGAGTTCCAACTCAAGTTGGCTGAGTTACAAACCAAAGTTCAAGAGTTGCAAGTCAAATATAGCACGCAAACCAGCATTGATAACCAAAGTAATGCAACTAACATTGCTATGGCTAATATTAACAATGCGGCTAAAGAGCGTGTGGCAATGATTAATGCTAAAGCGCAAATGAGCCAGCAACAAGTTGCCCTTGATGCTGAACAAAACCAATCTGCCATGGAAGCAATTAACACAGCTAACCAAGATATTCGTCAACATGGTTTAGCAATACAGCAACAAGCATTCCAGCAACAAGCACAACAAACCCAGCAACAAATTGCAGCCCAACAAGCTGCTCAACAGCATCAGCAAGAATTACAGCAAGCCGCAGAGCAACACGCTCAGGGTATGCAACAAGCTGATCAACAGCACCAGCAACAAATGGCTCAATTACAACAGCAACAAGCAATGCAACAACCCCAACAAGAGCAACAACCACAAAACCCCACTGAGGAACAATAATGGCAACTAAAAAATCAGCTGAAGACCAATTAGGTTTTCGCAAAGCTTACAAAATGACTGGCACTCCTGGCTACGCTGGCGGTCCTGGTGAAACCACAATCGATAACGGCCCATCTGGCTCCAAGCGTGCTAATAATGCAGTTTTGAATCAAAACAAAATGGCTAAAGATAGCAAAGTTGGTCAAGATAAGAATCTTAAAGATATCGGTGGCGGTAACTTTTATTAATATTTGGGGCGGAATATTCCGCTCCTTTGCATAAGTAGTAATATGAGGGACTTAATTTCCGAGTTTATTAGCCGCTTGAAAGAAGCGGACAGAGATGCAACCGAAGTCCTAGCTTCCGGTTCCAATATTCACAACTTTGATTCTTATCAAAGAGTGTTGGGTACTCGTGACGGCTTAAAACAAGCCCAAGCGATTTTAGAAGCCCTCTTAACCGAGGATGATGAACAAGACTAAGCTGTAAAGCTTTAAGGAGCACTGAAGAGTGTTTGATATAAGAGAAAAAGACGAACCAGATTTACGTTCGGAAGTTGAATGTTTTCCAAATGTGGATCCTGGCGTTGAAGTGGCTGGTGATCGAGTATTGGTGCAGTTACGCCGAGAAAAGACAACCAGTAAAGGTGGAATCATCCTTGTGGATGAAACCAAACAAACCCTACGTTTCAATGAGACTGTAGCCAAGGTAATCCAAATTGGTCCCCTTGCATATAAGTCGCCAGATAACCTCGAGCCTTGGATTGAAGGCCCTTGGTGTAAAGTGGGCGATTTGGTAAGGACAATTAAATACGGTGGTGATCGTTTTGTTGTTCAGCCCGATGATGATGGCGCCCCAGTGGTGTTTATTACCATTCAAGCACGTGAAATTATCTCTCGCATCAAGTCGTTTGAGTATGCGCAACGCATGAAAGCATTTGTGGATTAATATGGCATCAACCCTAGAAAAAACCCACGAATATAGAAATAAAACTCCAAGATATAGTTTATCACAAACATTGGGGCATGCTAAAAAGAGAGCAGAAGTAACAATTACTATCCAAGATCTCATGCATATTTTTGAAAAGCAAGAGGGTTTATGTGCCCTAAGCGGAGTAAAAATGACTTGGCATCAGGGAAAACTTCTACCTACATCAATTTCAATTGATAGGACTAACAATAGTAAAGGTTATGTTCACGGTAATGTAAGGTTGGTTTGTGTTGCAATTAATGCTTTTAAAAGCACCCAAACAGATAGTGAACTTTATGAGTTTGCTAAAAAGTTGGTTGAAAATATGGCAAAAACGCTTCCAAATTAATTAATTTTGAAAGAAAATTATGGCAGAAAATGAAAAAGATGTTCCCATTAAGGAACAAGAAGATGGTTCTTTTGTTGCTAAAGTAGATTTGCCAGAAGAAATTCAAGAAGGCGAACAACCAGAAACAAAAAAGAAAAAAGAAGAAGATCACGAAGATCATGAGGATCATGATGACGAAGAGGGCGATGAAGAAGCCGCTTCAGAAGGTGAAACCGAAGAAGATCGTGAAGCTATTCGTGAAGCCCGTAGAGAAGAACGCCGTTTAAAGAAAGAATTAAAGAAACAGCGTGATCTTACAGCTAAAAACAAGATTACAGCACTTGAGAGACGCAATGCAGAATTAGCAGAGCGGCTTGCTAAAGTTGAAAGTACAGCTTCATCTTATCAATTTGCTCAACTGGACAAAGCTATCGAAGACGAAGCTACCCGTGTTGAGTATGCCAAGATGAAAATGATACAAGCAACTCAAGCTGGTGATACAGCATCTCAAGTAGAATATTTAGAGCAATTAACAGACGCTAAACAGCGTTTAAATCAAGCTCAGCATTACAAGAAACAACAGCTCGAAGCTGCCAAGGCTCCCAAGCAAAATGTTCCTAATCCAGCCAATTCAGAAGTACAGTTAAATGCTACTAAATGGCTTAAAAAGAACGCTTGGTATGATCCTCAAGCTCGAGATACCGATAGTAGAATTGCCAAGGTAATTGATCAAGAACTTGCCCAAGATGGTTGGGATCCAGCGGATCCAGAATATTGGGAAGAGTTAGATAATCGTTTATCCGCAAGACTCCCACACCGCTATACTGCCAAAGGTGGTAAAGATGGTAGAAAATCAGCAGGCCCAACGGCTTCTAGTCGAGTAGCCAATACTACTAGTCAAAAAGCTGGAACCATCACGCTAAGTCGTGAGCGTGTTCAAGCAATTAGAGACGCTGGTGCATGGGACGATGTAGAAAAACGAAATAAAATGATCCGCGCATACGCACAGTATGACCGCGCTAACAAGGAATAATTATCATGGCAAATACAAGAATTAAACGTGACGTAGAAGATCGCTTAGCCGATCGTGTTCAACAAACATTGGATCGTTCAGCAAATGCTGATGATCCAGATTCTGCAGCAAAACGTGAACGCTTGGAAGCGTTCCGTGATAAATGGGCAAATAGTGCATTACCAGATTTGCCAAACGGAATCATTCCTGGATTTCATTTGTGTTGGCTATCCACCACAAACAATTATGACAGTATCGACAAACGCATGGCGTTGGGTTATGAGCCAGTGAAAGCCTCGGATTTAGGTGTAGGCTTTGAAAACTTAGGCAAGATGAGCTCAGGCAAGTTTGAAGGCTGTATTAGCTGTAATGAAATGGTTCTCTTCAAGTTACCAGAAGAAATCTATCAAGAAGTGATGCGTATGTTGCA
>Ga0208739_1000286_pt1 | contig 16201 bp, 13 predicted proteins | sample CryBogCBE27Jul09_FD_184566 | JGI IMG/M metagenome (GOLD analysis project Ga0208739, IMG submission 184566) | Freshwater microbial communities from Crystal Bog, Wisconsin, USA - CBE27Jul09 (SPAdes) (version 2) | ecosystem: Environmental > Aquatic > Freshwater > Lake | place: Crystal Bog... | reverse complement strand
GCGTTAGCCCCTCACGCAAGTAATTGCGGGTGTAGCTCAATGGTAGAGCCCCAGCCTTCCAAGCTGGCCATGCCGGTTCGATCCCGGTCACCCGCTCCAACTATCTACATGAGTGTGCCAATTAGTTGAATAATCCCAGTACCTGTGAAAGTAACTGCGTCACTTCCTGAGCTGCCATTTCCATCCTTGGCAAGGAAGTAAAGTGTTGTATTTGGGTCCAATGCGCTTGTCGTTACAGTTCCAACTACAGCAAATGAAGCGCGTGAATACGAACTGGCATCATCAATAAAGTATCCAAACGAACTTGAAACCGAACTAACTGGAATAACAGCAGGATTTGAACTCAAAATGGTTAACCCCATTCTTATGTCATATGTATTTGGATTAGGTGTGGCTAACCTTCCAGTAACCACAAACATAAATTGGTAGGACTTATTTGGAGCAAGAGTTCCAAACTGCAAACTTGATGCTGTTGTTCGCGGTGTCGATGAAGAAATTGCCCAAGGTGCCAACGTAATTCCTTGTACTTCTGATCCCCCACCACTTCCCGCTGCTCCCGTATTCCCTGTAGCACCTGGCACGCCTTGTAGGCCTTGTATACCTTGTGATCCCGCAGCACCTGCTGCTCCAGTTGCACCCGTTGCTCCGGGTGAACCACCTCCACCGCCCCCAGAAATACTCATAGCTCCTTGTGCTCCAGTTGCGCCCGTTGCTCCCTTCTCACCCGTTGCACCTTTTTCGCCTTGAATACCTTGTATTCCTGCTGAGCCAGTTGCTGATTTACTACCAGCAATACCGGGTAATCCTTTTGGTCCGCGCATAGAAGTTGGAGCGCTCCATGTGTCATTTGTTTTCGGTCCATAGATATTGAAGGTTGAAAGATCGATATAAAAATCACCATTAATTCCTAACGATGAACTTGGTGCACCTTTCCCATTTCTCAGCGTATTAAGCGGATCAGTTATGGTGCGCCCGGCTTTTGCTGGGGACTTGACGGAAGCACCAGCAATTGACGTTGTTGATAAACACAAAGTTGTACTTAACACAAAAACGAAAGAGCGAGAAACATTTTTTGAAATCATGAAATTTCCCAGCTAAACCGAATGCTCCGAAGTGGAGTGAGTATTGCCAGCGTATGAAGGTGGAGGACTACTTGACCCGAGCCAGCACTTACTCCCCCGCATAAAGCCAACCAAGAGTGCCAGTACTCACAGAGCGCTCTCAGTAAAACTGGGCTTCTTTTTCAGGTCGAGAGAGCACTCTGCAGTTATTCGGGTGTGAGGGCACCCGAAACCTACAAAGGAGAAATATGAAAAAGTCCACTACAGCAGTAGCTGCACTTGTCGCAGCAACTGCTTTCGGAACTGCGGGAATTGCTAATGCAGCTACCGTTACCCATAGAACAACTATCAAGAAAGTTACTACCACCAATACAAGCTATGTAAATGGTATGAACCCAATTACAGCCACACTTGCTGGTTTAGTAACTAAGGGAACAATTACGCAAGCTCAGTCAGATGCAATCATTGCTGCGCTTAATGCTGCTCGCACAGCGCAAGCTGCACCTTCTTCGCCACAAGGAGCACCGTCTGTTAACGGTGGTCATGGATTTGGTGGTCCACGTGGTGGGGCATTTGGACAAGATCAATCAGTAATTCTCAGCACACTTGGGATCACCGCTGCGACACTTCAAGCAGATCGTGCTGCAGGCCAATCTCTTGCAACCATTGCTGGTGCAAATACCCAAGCACTGATAAATGCCTTAGTGACTGCAGAGACAACTCAAATCAATGCACAAGTCACTGCTGGCAGAATCACTCAAGCACAAGCCACTCAGATGATTTCAGGTCTGCCCACTCGTGTGACAGCTGAAGTTAATGCAGTTCCTGGAAAGGGTTTCGCAGGGATGCGCAACCATGGGGCTCCTCTAGCGCCGGTAACACCTGCGCCGGGCAATAACTAATAAAAAGATCCTGAAGACCTCCACCAAATATGGTGGAGGTCTTCTCTTTTTTTGAGAGGATTGCTACATGAGAATTCACATTGGTAGCGACCACGCAGGGCTGGACTTTAAGAGTCGGATCATTTCTCATCTTGAAAGTCAGGGACATGATGTCGTTGACCATGGACCTCACACATTGGATCCGCAAGATGACTATCCAGTTTTCTGTATTCCAGCGGCGCAGGCAGTAGCAAGTGAACCTGGCTCACTTGGAATTGTTCTTGGCGGTTCAGGAAACGGTGAACAAATTGCTGCCAACAAAGTTAAGGGAATTCGCGCAGCACTTGTCTGGAATGAAGCCACCGCTATTGCAGCCCGTGAACATAATGATGCAAATGTGATGGCAATAGGTGGTCGTATGCATAAAGAGAGTGAAGCTATCGCTCTCGTTGATCTGTTCCTTAAGACCCCATTTACACATGACGCTCGACATATTCGTCGCATCAAGTTAATCAGCGACTTCGAATCAAATCGCTAATCCTTTTTAAAATATTTTAAGTCAGTAACAACATGGCCCTTCTTGACGCCTTTCCCTTCAAATTTAGTCAGAGGCCTCCACTCTGGGCGCGCGATTGGGCCACCACTAAATTTCTGACTCAGGCTAAATATATTTTCGATCCACTCTGCATATTCCACCCAATCAGTTGCAATGTGAATATATCCACCTCGCTTTAGCTTTCGGTGAATAAGTTCTAAAAATTCTGGCTGAATTATCCGCCTTTTCCGATGCCTAGTCTTAGGCCACGGATCTGGAAAATAGAGATGAAAAGCATCGAAAGATTGGTCTTTAAAATGATCGCGCAAAATAATATGTACATCTTCTTCCATAATTTTGAGGTTCTTTAAACCAGCAGATTCAATTCTCCAAAGCAATGAGCCAATCCCTGGTTGATGAACTTCAACTCCGATGAATGCTGTATCTGGAAAACTTTGCGCGATGAGCGCAGTGCTCTCGCCCATTCCTGTTCCAATTTCCATAATGAACTGTGTGAAACCTGGAAATAAGGAACTGGGATCAATAGTCCCCTCCATTGGAATGCCAAACTTTGGCCAGAGTTTTTCAAATGCAGTGGATTGAGCAAGGGTTGCCCTTGCCCCTCGAAGTTTGTAACTTCGATTATCCGGCCGGATGATCATCAAGTAACCTCCATCCAGGAAGCCTAAAGGAGACAAGCATGCCTGGGATCAATATTTCACGAAGTGAAGCGCAAGAGCGCTCACGCCACATCGCGGTTGATAGCTATGACGTCTTTCTAGATGTAAGCCAAGATACCGATACCTTCATCGCTAAGTCATCCGTCGCATTCACCTGCAATCTCCCTGGCTATGACACCTTTATTGACGCGGTCGCCACTCGGATCATTACCGCAACTCTCAATGGGCAAGTCATCGACACATCATCATTTGATGGCGAAAGTGTATTTCTGAAAAATTTAGCAGAAGATAACGTGCTCGTGATTGAAGCTGAGGTCGCCTATTCAAAGACGGGTGAAGGATTACAAAAATCAGTTGATCCGGCAGATGGAGAGATTTATCTTTACTCACAAGGTGAGACTGCGCATATTCGCAAAATGTATCCTTGCTTTGATCAGCCAGATCTGAAGGCCATCTTTAATCTTTCGGTGTTAACCCCCAAGCATTGGCAAGCGCTATCAAATAGTCCAGTCAAAGAAGAGATAGATGAAGGTGAGTTCAAGCGCACAAAGTTTCTTCCAACGCCACGCATCTCGACATACATCACAGCATTTGTAGCGGGCCCTTACCACCACGTGCACGATGAATATGTGGGAGAAAAGGTTGTCCCACTTGGAATATATTGCCGCAAATCCTTGGCCGATGATTTAGATCCGGCAGAGATATTTCAGCACACTAAAGAGGGCTTTGCTTATTTTGAAAAGACTTTTGGCCTTGCCTATCCATTTGAAAAATATGACCAAGTTGCCGTTGTCGACTTTAACTGGGGCGCTATGGAGAATTCAGGTGTTGTGACCTTCCGTGAAGAAATTCTTGTATTTAGAAGCCGCGTAACGGATAGAAACCGGCAAGCACGCGCCCATGTGATCTTGCACGAAATGGCGCACATGTGGTTTGGAAATATGGTCACCATGGGTTGGTGGGATGACTTATGGCTTAATGAATCATTTGCCGAGTGGACTTCATATCTTGCATTGGTTGAGGGGACTCGATTTAAGCAAGGATGGGCATCGTTTATTTCTGAGGGTAAAAGCTGGGCATACACACAAGACCAATTAGTCACAACGCACCCTATTGCTGTGGACATGCCAGATATCGAATCTGTCAATGCAAACTTTGATGGAATCTCTTACGCAAAGGGCTCATCGGTGATGCATCAATTGTGTGCATATGTTGGCCGGGAGAACTTTATTGAAGGACTCCAGAAGTACTTTAAGAAGTATGCGTGGAAGAACACGCAGCTCTCAGATTTACTCACAGAACTGCAAAGCACTAGTGGTCGGGATTTAGATGCTTGGAGCAAGACATGGCTTCGCACTTCAGGAATTAATACCTTGCACCCAGTTTTAGAGATTGTGGATGGCGTTTACAAGAAAGTATCAATCAAACAGGATGTACCTGCTGTTCCAGCTGGGTCAAAGGAAATTCGTCCCCACTACACATCTATCGGTCTCTTTGATATTCAATCTGCCAAGTTAGTTCTTCGAAAAAGTGTCGAATTTGATATCACGGGCGCAAACACTGAGGTTGCAGAACTTGCTGGGGAACCAGTTGCAGATTTATTGCTCATCAATGATCGCGACTACGCATACTCAAAGATTCGCTTTGATGAGCGTTCATTAGGTACTTTGCAAACAAACCTTGGAAAGATTACAGATCATGTAGCCAGAGTGATCTGCTGGGTCGCTATTTGGGATATGTGGCGCGACGGGGAAATCACAACTACTAACTTCTCTAAAATGGTTCTTGAAGGTCTTAAATCTGAAGAGCTCATCACAATAGTTTCAGGTCTTGGAAACGACGTTATTAGCGCAGTTGAACATAACTCCAACCCGAAGATTCGCGCAGCTTTGCGCGAGGAGATAGCCACAGGGCTCCTAGGAATCCTCCAGGGTGCAAAACCTGAAAGTGATATTCAATTACAACTTGCTCGTATTTTTGCCGCCCTTGCCCGCACTCCAGAACACATTCAATTTATTAGAACAATGCTCGAGGGCGGACTCCCAGGACTAAAAGTAGACCGCGATCTTCGCTGGTACTTTGTAAATATCCTCGTTGATAGAGATGCCTTCACCCAACAGGAACTAGATGCTGTCCTTGCAGAAGATAAAACTCTGACAGGTGAGACAAGTTATGCCCAAGCGGTTGCATCATTTCCCACTAAGGAAGCAAAGGCTGCTGCGTGGAAATCTCTCATGAACGATGAACTCTCAAGTTATAAGCGTTTAGCTCTGCACCGAGGATTCATGCGCATTGGCCAGGAAGAGCTACTCAAGGATTATGTCGACCCATATTTTGATTCACTTCTAGATATGTGGAATTCAAGTTCATATGAGGTTTCCAGTTCAAATGTGGAGATGCTCTATCCCCGCTACATCATTACCCAAGAGGTTCTCGACAAGACTGATGCATGGCTAGGTGGCGTTGGTAAAGGTGCTCCAGATACATTGCGAAGGCTTGTCTCAGAAGGTAGAGATTCCCTTGCTCGTGCGCTACGCGTGCAGCAAAAAGATATCTAATTACTTATTTGTTTTTGTGCGAGAAAAGTACGTCACAAAAACTGTAATGACTCCAAAGAGGCCAAGTGGCGCTAGAAGAAATATTGTCACCGTCTGCCATAACTTAAGTCCTGCTGCAGGCTCAGCTCCTGGTTCTTGCGCGATTGATGCCCAAGATGTGAGCGCGTGATGAAAACTTGAAATCATATTCTTATTCTATTGGATTCTATTGGAGAAATTACGCAGTTGCTGCCGCAGCGAGCATCTGCTCAACGCCATATGGCTTTAAATATGTAATCCATCGCACATCGGGACGGCCTGTACCAAGAATTCTCCATGCTGCGCCAACTGGTTCGCGTGGAACTGAACGAAGTCTCCAACCAATCTCCTTGAGTGTGCGATCTGCTTTCTGGTGATTGCACTTGTGGCATGCGGAGACAACATTCTCCCAAGAATGCATTCCACCTCTACTGCGTGGAATAACGTGATCGATAGAAGTTGCAGGGGCTGCGCAATACACACAGCGACCGCCATCACGAGCAAATATTGCACGGCGTGAAAGTGGGACTGCATGACGATAAGGAATACGGACAAATTTATGTAAGCGGATTACCGCTGGAAGAGTTAGTGATCCACCGGAGTAATGCAGCACGGTGTCAGAGTCTTCAATTGCAGTGGCGCGCTGGTTTAAGACGAGCAACAACGCCCGCCTATCTGTAACGACACCTAGTGGCTCATAGGTGGCGTTCAGAACTAATGTCTGATGCACCAAACTGCTCCCTTGTATGAGCAGCGCGTGGCTCGCGCTGTCAGAGGAAATACTGCCCTATGGCTGGCCTAAATGCACTCATATTTACCCAAACAGTTGGTTAATCAACAGCATTTATGAGGGAGGCTGCGGCAAATTCCATATAACCCCAGAGCTCATTTTTAAGTTCTGGAGAGCATTCGATCTCATCTACGGCTGATTTCATGCACCGAAGCCACGCGTCATGCTCGACCTGTGAGATATGAAAACCGGCATGTCTCATTCGAAGCCGCGGATGACCCCTTTGCTCTGAATAAGTTTTTGGTCCGCCCCAGTACTGCTCAAGAAACATAAGCAATCTATTAGCTGCTTCATGTAAATCTGATTCCGGATACATCGGTCTTAGAACTGGATCGATTGCTACAAGAGCATAAAAATGTGAAACGAGATTCTCAAAAGTTTGATGGCCTCCGATGGCCTCATAGAAATTCGCGGAGGGTTGACTCGAGCTCATCATGAAAAAGGTTAGCGAGTGAGTTTGCGATATGTAACGCGATGAGGTCGGGCAGCATCCACACCTAGACGTTTAATTTTATTCTCCTCATAGGATTCAAAGTTACCTTCAAACCAGAACCACTGAGAGTCACCTTCGTAGGCAAGAATGTGAGTTGCAATGCGATCTAGGAACCAGCGATCGTGGGAAATCACTACCGCGCATCCAGGAAATTCAAGGAGAGCGTTTTCAAGTGAGCCTAGAGTTTCAACGTCAAGATCGTTTGTTGGTTCATCTAGGAGCAGAAGGTTTCCACCCATTTTTAAAGTGAGAGCAAGATTTAAGCGGTTTCTCTCGCCACCTGAAAGCACACCAGCGGGCTTCTGTTGATCAGGACCTTTGAAACCAAAAGCTGATACATAAGCTCGAGATGGCATTTCAACGTTTCCAACCTTCATGAAATCCAGGCCATCTGAAACAACTTCCCACAATGATTTCTTTGGATCAATCCCCCCACGTGACTGATCAACGTATGAGATCTTCACTGTCTCACCGATCTTTACAGTTCCTGAATCGGGTTGCTCGAGTCCAAGAATTGTTTTAAATAAAGTTGTCTTTCCAGCGCCGTTGGGGCCAATTACTCCAACAATTCCGTTGCGGGGCAATGTAAATGAGAGATCATCGATAAGAAGGCGATCTCCAAAACCCTTCTTGAGGTTTTCAACTTCAACAACAACATTTCCAAGGCGAGGCCCCATGGGGATTTGAATTTCTTCAAAATCAAGTTTGCGAGTCTTATCCGCCTCTGCCGCCATCTCCTCATATCGAGCAAGCCGAGCCTTCGACTTGGTCTGGCGACCCTTTGCGTTCATGCGAACCCATTCAAGTTCCTCAGTCAAACGCTTTGCACGTTTTGCATCTTTCTGGCCTTCAATTTTCAGACGAGTAGATTTCGTTTCAAGATATGTTGAGTAATTTCCTTCATATGGATAAGCACGACCTCGGTCGAGCTCTAAAATCCACTCAGCAACATTGTCTAGGAAATAGCGATCGTGGGTAATTGCCACAACAGTTCCTGGATATTTTGAAAGATGCTGCTCGAGCCATAAAACTGATTCTGCGTCCAAGTGGTTTGTCGGCTCATCTAGAAGCAAAAGATCTGGTGCTTGAAGCAAGAGTTTGCAGAGTGCAACGCGGCGGCGCTCACCACCTGAGAGTACTTTCACGTCAGCATCACCTGGTGGACAGCGAAGTGCATCCATAGCTTGCTCTAATTGCGAATCTAAATCCCACGCATTGCGATGATCGAGCTGCTCTTGGAGAGTTCCCATTTCGGCGAGTAACTTGTCATAGTCAGCATCAGGATTCGCCATCTCATCACTAATAGCATTGAAGCGATTGAGCATTCCAATCGTCTCACTGACGCCCTCTTGCACATTTTCTAAAACATTCTTCTCTTCATTCAATGGTGGTTCTTGAAGCAAAATTCCCACTGTGTATCCCGGACTCAAAAAGGCCTCGCCATTTGAAGCTGTTTGTAGTCCAGCCATGATTTGAAGAACGGTCGATTTACCAGCGCCGTTTGGTCCGACGACGCCAATTTTGGCACCCGGATAGAAGGCAAGGGTCACATCATCAAGAATGACCTTTTCCCCATGCGCTTTACGCGCCTTCTTCATCGTATAAATGAACTCAGCCATGCGGTGAACCTTATCGGTTAGAATTATGTTGTTCTAACACGTGAAAATCTCACCCACATATGCGCCTGTAGCTCAGTCGGATAGAGCACTCGCCTTCTAAGCGAGTTGTCGCAGGTTCGATTCCTGCCAGGCGCGCATATGCATATCTTCATGATGACCCCATGCTCTTGTGCCTTAGGGTTGAGCCATGGGAAGTGATGCACCAAATCTGATCTGGGTCGATTGTGAGATGACTGGACTGGATTTAGAAAAAGATGCCTTGGTTGAAATCGCAGTATTAGTAACCGACAGTCAACTCAATATTTTGGGTGAAGGTGTCGATCTTGTTGTTAAAGCGACCCCCGAAGAACTTGCAGGTATGAATGACTTCGTCCGCCAGATGCACACAGATTCTGGACTTATCGAAGAGATCCCCAATGGTGTAAGTAAGTCTGAAGCAGAGGCTCTGATTTTAGAGTACGTCAATAAATATGCACCTGGTACGGGTAAATCTCCTCTTGCTGGAAATTCAGTCTCAGTAGACCGCACATTCATCGCGCGCGATCTCCCCGCTTTCAACGAGTACCTCCACTACCGAACGGTTGACGTCTCCTCCATCAAAGAGTTGGCCCGCCGCTGGTATCCCAAGGTCTACTTCGCCGCCCCCAAGAAAACTGGGAATCACAGGGCTCTAGGTGATATCCAGGACTCAATTTTGGAGCTGGAGTACTACAGAAAAACAATTTTTATCCCCAACTAAGTACCGTACAATTATCACTCCATGGTGGTCGTAGCTCAGCTGGTAGAGCACTCGGTTGTGGTCCGAGATGTCGCGGGTTCGAGCCCCGTCGATCACCCCAATATTTTCCGACAACGTGCACCACTACAACGAGGAGCCTGACTTGAAAGAAATGATTTTCGATGTTGTCATCGAAATCCCTGCAGGCAGCCGTAACAAATACGAGATCGACCACAAGACTGGAGAAATTCGTCTTGATCGAATGCTCTTTACAGCAACTCGTTTCCCCCACGACTATGGCTTTGTGAAGAACACCCTCTCACTCGATGGCGATCCACTCGATGCTCTCGTCCTACTTGATGAGCCAACTTTCCCAGGCTGTGTAGTTAGTTGCCGTGTTGTTGGAATGTTCCGTATGGTCGATGAAAAGGGCGGAGATGACAAGCTTCTTTGTGTCGCTGCTGGTGATATTCGAAAGAGCGCACTTCGCGATCTGAAGGACGTTCCTGAATACGAACTTGAAGAAATTAAGCACTTCTTTGAGGTCTATAAAACCTTAGAACCTGGAAAACAAGTTCATGGTGGAGACTGGGTAGGCCACGAAGTTGCCGAGAGAGAAATTAAAGATTCGTATGAGCGCTATAAGGAGCATGCATAATATAAGTCACAAATTTGAGCGTGTTTCCACGTTACTCGCGTTAGCGCACTTGCGCTGATAGGGTCACCCACGCACAATAAACTCGCGTTGTTAGCTCAGTTGGTAGAGCAGGTGACTCTTAATCACCGGGTCGGGGGTTCGAGTCCCTCACAACGCACTTGAAATGAGCGTGAAAGATGCGCTCGCAAGTCTGTTGTGAAGAATCTGCCCCCATCTTATCTCCGTCTTTTTCGAGCCTTTCACTTTGATAGCGCCACTGCAAGTGCTGCAGTCATTTCTGGAATCAATTTGACGGACATCTCTCTCGAAATATGTGAGTTGTCAGCATAAGCTATAGTTTTTCCGATTACGGCAGGGCAAATGGTCGTATTGCATAACCATTCAGTTGGATCAATATATGGATTGCCTAAAGTCTGGCTAACTTTTTGTATTGCAAAGATTCGATTGTTGTATCCGACCGCAACTTTTCTTTTTAAATCACATTTAGCAGGCTTTAATAGATTTTTTGATAAGCAGTCAACCACGTTCGTTATCGGAAAAGGAGTATCGGCAAGAATCACAATTCGTTTTGGATCACTTCCTAACTTATTCGTTGTTGATGTCAAACCTGATACCCAATTTGAATAAGACTGAGCAGAACTTGCCGCCTGAGTGGAGGGTGAACCGGAATATTGCCCAAGTGATGCGATGATAATTAGAGAAGGCTTAATTTTAAGTGCTCTAATTTGTGAGATTGCGTTGGCACGCCACAAAGGACAAGCAGGATACTCATGAGCTCTTGTCGTTATGTTGTCAACATAAACGTCAGCTGAGGGGCATCCACTTTTATTAAATACATAAACCCTATAGCCTAGCGATAGACCAATTGAATTTAGCGCCTCTTGCCATTGGCCTGCGTGAGAATCACCAAAGAGCACTAAAGATTTGTTTGAAAGTTTATCCCCAACAATGCAGGGTGTCGCTATTTTGGCTTCTCTGGTATTCATACATGTGCCCGCGAAATAGGCACTTTTGAGCTGAGCAAGAGTGACCGTTCCAGAGGATGCAACAATTTTTTCAGAAGATGCTGAGGCGCTGCTAGGGGTTATTGACGGCTTTACTACAGGCGCATTGGTTGGTGAAATTAACCCTGCGCTATCCTGGCCTAGTGAGTCGTTTAACGTTGGCTCAATTGCACTGAATAATTTTTGACTATACAAGTCAGACAGATGAGAGCCGTCACGATAAACGATTATGCTGTCAATTACTACAAAGCAGGTTACTTCGTTACAAAGAAGCGGTGTGGGATTGAAGAAAAATCCACCTTGAGCAGAAACCCAGTTCGCAAAGTTTTCGGTTTGATGAAATTTGGAAACTCCATCACTTACCTTAAAGTCACATTTAGCAACGTCCGAGAGGTTCTGAGATAGACAATCTGGAATATTATTTTTGGGGTACGGGGTATCTCCTAGAATTAGAACCTTGATTCCGGCCTTTCGCATCTTCGTCAATAGTGGAGCATATGCGCTTTCCCAAAATGCATCTTTGTTTGATGAATTCGCAGCATCTGATCGATAGCTACTTGTACTTACGACCAAGAGTTGGGGCTTTAGTGCAATTATTCGCGCTATCGCACTTGCTCGGTATTGCGGACACTGAGGGTAAGGCACGAGTCCAGTTGGGCCGTATCGATAGGTAAGTTCAGCGGCACCACACCCAGATTTCAAGAAATTATAAACTTTGAACTGATGCGAGGTCGAAAAATTACCTAGTGGAACTTCCCATTGTCCAGCATGTGAATCACCAAATAATACAATAACTTTTTTACTTGTTATTGAACCAGTCATGCAATCAACAGCAATTACTACCGCAACATCTTTTTGACAATGACTTGAGATATTTGTAATTTTTGTCGCGTTAATTGTGTCTGTTAGAGTTATTGGCTGAGATTTAGACCTTGTGATTTGACCCGCCGAGGGCCCTGCTCCAGGGTCGGCACCCTTCACTAGCCCAGCCGGGGAAGCCGCACTCTTTTGGGCGGCAGGAAAAACTTGTATCCCAAGTAAATTAAAGGCGATTAAAGCTGAAATTGTAGAGAAGATTCCGCCCCAAAAGAATGCTAATCCATGTTTTCGAGCAATTCTTTGATAGTTCCTGATAGGTAATTCGAGTACGTAATAGACAATGGCACTAGATAGAGTAGTAAGAACGAAAAATTCAAGAATGTAGATCCCAAATGGTTTCTTACCAAGTACCTCTGCAAGTAATAGATAGATAGGCCAGTGCCACAAATACAGCGAATATGAGATTGATCCAACCCAATTGGAGAGTCGGTTATCGAAGAACCTGAATCCAAGAAAATTTCCTTGAGTACTAATTCCCAAAATAAGTGCAGTGGAGAAAACTGGAAATAAAACTATCCATCCTGGTATGGCATCTGAACTTTTTACCAGAAGAAGGGATGCGACTAGCCCTGTAAGACCGAAAACACCTAATACACTTCTTAAGGCATCACTGGAAATCCTAATTTTAGAAAATAGTAAATAACTTAACATTCCAACCGCAAATTCCCAAGATCTTGTGAATATTGAGTAGAAGGCAAGAGTTGGGTTTGAGTAGGAAACATTCAAGGAATATAGAAATGAAATGAAGAATGCAAATAGAAGAAAAACTTGCAGTCCATACTTTCGACTAATTCGCCAGGCAAGAAGAAGCAGTAGAGGCCAAAGAATATAGAACTGTTCCTCGACTGCCAAGGACCAGAAATGCAGAAATAGTGATGGCTGTTGTCCCAAATTGAGATAATCAATTTGCGAATAGTAAAAGCGAAAGTTTGCACCATAGAAAGTCGCAGACAAACTGTCTAATCCAAGATTCTTTATTCGTAGTGGGGATATCAAGTGGTGCCCAACGATCAAAGTAAAGATCATTACAATGGAAGCCGCAGGCACTAAGCGTCGAACACGCTTTGCGTAGAACCCCTTGAAGTCGAATCGGTTTGTCGCCTTGATCTCTCGGATGATAATTCCAGAAATTAGATATCCAGAAATTACAAAAAATACATCAACGCCCAGAAACCCGCCGGGAATCCAAGTAAAACCGGTGTGATAAAAAATTACGGATAGAACGGCAAGAGCTCGTAAGCCTTGTATGATCCTATTTTTTTTCATACTCCGCCATTTATTGGGGCTTTGCGAATCTTAATAAAGATGTTTCCAGATATGAGTCCAAATATAAGAATCCCAATCCAGTCGTACCAGCGGTATCCTGAGATAAAAATGCGAACTAAAGTTCCGAGTATCATGACTGTACAAACAAAAGACCCCCAAATCAGATTGATCTCTTGCATGAATGAATAATTATCATGCTCTACCTTAGATTTACCGGTGGGAATCCAGCCAGTAAGTTTCCCAAAAAAGACATCCCAAATAGCGAAAGCATGAGCATATGCAGTAAGAAACCTGATTGACTGAATTTCATCGCTATATTTTGTCCGGTGCCAATTAGGTTGGATTATCCATGCGTAAATCATTGCTGGTATTAGCGGCACATAGTTAATCAGCTTAACTTGCTCTGGAAAGAAAAAGATCATTGCAATAATTGGTACATACCCTAAAAATACCCAAATGGCTGTGAATATAAAATACAAAAAACCAGATAGGTAACAGAAGCGTTCTAGAATTCGCATTTTAAGCTTCCAAAAATCTCTATTTTTGAGAAGAGTCATTGAACCAGCACACCAGCGGTACTGCTGATTGAAAAAGGCAAGGGACCCATCAGGGCAAAGTCCTTTAGAGAGAACGGTGGGAATATAAATCGTTTTAAAGCCTTGTCGCCTCAAGGAAATGCCAGTAAAGACATCTTCTGAGTGTTCAATTTGAACAAATCCTCCGGCCGTTTCAAGCGCACTTCTTCTGTAAACGGCACAAGTCCCGCAACATATTGGAGCTCCAATTCTGCTGCGGGCGACTTGGATTGATCTGTAAAAGAGCTCTTGAATGCTCCCCGCGCCACGCTGCACCCAATTCTGAAGGTGATTAGTGTCAAAAAATTGTGGAGACTGGACGATGCCAATGTCTGGATCTACAAAATAGTGCCCAATTTCATACAGGTAGTTTTCTGTTGGAACAAAGTCTGCATCAAAGATAGCAATTAACGACCCTTTTGATTTTGCAAGCCCATGGCGGAGATTACCTGCCTTTTTCATGTAGCCATGGTTAGGTCTGCACACATAGTGAAACCCAAATTTTCTCGCCATTAATCGAACTTTTTCGCGAGCCGAGTCGTCTAAAACATAGACATTTAATTTACCTTGTGGCCATTTTAGTTTTGAAACCCAGTAATAAGTATTTTCCAAAATACTCATATCCTCACCGGCTGAAGGAAGAAATACATCAACCGTTGGGAGAGTTCTGCTACTTCTAAATAAGTCCACTCGATCTTCATGAAAGTCAAAATTCCACTCCCCGTACGCCGGAATTATAGTGATGAGGCTGACGGCAGAAAACAAAACGAAATAGAGAGTGGGAACAAAAAAGAGATTCGCCATGAGATTATTTTCAGAGAATTTTACAAAGGAATACACGATCCCAATAGAGGACATTACCTGCCAAAAAATCTGCCAACCCATGTTTTTACTATCATAAATATACTTTTCTAAATGTGCCGGAGGTGTAGGTAATCCAGCTATGTGTGACTGTTGATCGTTTCGCAGTCTCCAAGGTTTTCTGGAGTGCCAATCGAGATTCTCTGGAGTGTTAAAAAGTTGTGCCTTCTCTACCGGGTCCAAATGGGCGAGGGTGTCAATTTTAGAGATTTCTCTAATTTTCTCTCGATCCAATTTTTTCATACTCGAATACAAGCAAATCAAATGGGTGATATCCCCTTTTTATCCACTCAAAGACCTATTGAAGACCTATTGAAGACCTATTGAAGACCTATTGAAGACCTATTGAAGACCTATTGAAGACCTATTGAAGACCTATTGAAGACCTATTTAAATTAACTTCGATACCTTTTACACATTGTCCCTTGGAGTTCACTCCTCTAATTCACCCGATTCTTGTCTCCATGAGATACTTTTCTAGTGATATCCCTAGAAAAAATAAGTTTAGACTTGAATTCAAAGTGTCTTTGGGTAGAAAGTCGTCAAGTTTCGATCACAAAATCAGAATTTTTTCTCATAAGAATACTTCTAGAAAATCCAGAAAAAATACTTTCTCGAAAAGAGGTTTTATCTGCTATGAATCTGGACTGGGGACCAGGAAGCGATCACATTCTAAATTTACACTGTTCTCGCCTGCGGTTAAAGTTGCGGAATGCAAATGCGGGGGAATACTTTTTTTCTACAGCGGGTTTTGGTCTATCAATCAAAGACCCGAAAAATTTTAAAAAGAGGTGATAGTTGTTTTTAGGGATTGTTGTAAGAATAGCGGCAGACGTCATCTAGAAAGTAGGTACTACCGGTCTAGAAAATTTAATTCGGCCAAAAAATTATGTCTAAACGAATCTCGATTAAAAGTGACGTTGCATTAGATGGCGAAAAGGCCTGTTTCTATAAGCGAGAGTGTGCTTCGGATTCTAAAATCGCATGAAGAGGATTTTTTGAAATTGGACGATTTTCTAAGAACTATGAAGCCAGTGAGAAGAGCGAGTAATGAAACGAATCGTTCAAAGCTAAAGTCTGCGTCTAGCTCCAAAAGAGCAAGGTCTATTCGGAAAAATTTTGAGAACTAGAGTCAAAACAAGAGTAAAAAAGGATAGTCTCGCACAAAAACTATAAAGAAATTTCCGTTCAAAAGTCTCTAAATTGGATCCAGGTGTGCGTAAATGAAAGAAGAGTCGCCCTGTAAGCCAGATCCTCTAAGACTAAAAAAGGGAGACTGGGGAGGGTTAAAGGCGCGCATTTCAAGAATCGCACCTGAACAGTTAAGTAGGTTTCGTAACTTCCTGCTGGTCAGTAGCCGGAAAGTAGGCAACGTGTAAGCAACGCTAAATTTCTATGAGGGTTGTGAATCGATAGTTTTTGTTCTAACCTATGCGTAAATAGACGGTATGAGAAAGAATTGGAGCGCTTGTCGGCTAACTCTTAATCACCGGGTCGGGGGTTCGAGTCCCTCACAACGCACTGAAAGTGAGCATGAAAGTGCACTCGCTAATCATTGGGACAATGGTCCGTTTTTCCTAGTAAGCAACAGGCAGAAGCTCAATC
>Ga0208739_1000272_pt1 | contig 16644 bp, 14 predicted proteins | sample CryBogCBE27Jul09_FD_184566 | JGI IMG/M metagenome (GOLD analysis project Ga0208739, IMG submission 184566) | Freshwater microbial communities from Crystal Bog, Wisconsin, USA - CBE27Jul09 (SPAdes) (version 2) | ecosystem: Environmental > Aquatic > Freshwater > Lake | place: Crystal Bog... | reverse complement strand
ATGCACAAAAGCCGCTTCAGCCAGTTCTTCCTGTGCGTACATAGTTTGACCACCTCGCACTAACCAAGCATAGGCCAAGAGTTGATAAGTTTCCTTATTGCGGGCCACTATGAGTTGTCCCTTACTGGAATAATAACTTTGTTCAGTTATGGCCTTGTTGACATTGTAAGCATAAAACAAGGGGTCAGGTGTAAAGATCTCGTTGATTTCTGTTTCAAAATGACGTTGGGCAAGAGCAACAATGTCTTTAACATCATTGGCGTTGGCCAAATGCCAGGACCATTTAGTCATAGGTCAACCCCCTTTTGGGAGTGGGTGCGTAGCCCAGGACCTCTGCTATACTCCAACCTTTGTGATAGCGTTCTAGCATGGTGTTGTAGTTAATGCCTCTGATTTCGCTCCATTCTTTTAGATTGTGTCGTTGGCCCTTATAGGTCAAAAACACCGCAGTGCGTTGACGGCGTCCCAGGGTCTTGCTTTCTGCCCACATCATATTACCTGGGGCAAAATGACCCCGTTGGTTGATTCTAATCAACTTGGCCTTGTCAAAAGGTTTGGGACCAAGTGTTGATTCAATATAATCTCTAAAGTGTTCCCAAGATTTAAACTTGTTCTTAATGCCGTGGGCACCACCATAACTTTGATAGTTGTTGTCATTGGGATTGGTGGTCACTTGAATAATAAACTCCCAACGGCGTCTAAGGGGATGTTTTTCTTTGGTCATTCAAATAAGTCCTCAAAAGGAGTGGTCTGTTGTCGTACCTGCGGTGGAGGTGGCGTGTAATCACTGATGCTGTTGATGACATCTTTGATATTGGCCCAAGCCCTAAATGTGGATTTGTTTTTACTAGGTACATCTCGTTTGGTCAAGGGCTTGCCAAACATTCTGCATTTCTTCAAGTGATCTGTTCCCGCATTTACATAGGGATAATCACTAAAAGCATGGGGAAACTCATAATGAAATATTTCCTCCATTTCAAGCCAACTATCTGTACTGGGTCCCACGAAGTCGTGAAATACTTCCCAGAACTCCTTGTTGTTATGAATGCCTTTGGGGTCTTCATATTGATAGTAGTTGATTGCTCTAACAAATACAGCAATGCGATCTATGTGTTCTCGTTGTTTATCAGTAAGTGGTTTATACATATGTGATCTCCTAATCATATTGTTTATTTATACAACTATACAGGAAGTAGTTGTTTTTGTCTATCTATTTGGTTATCTAAAAGATCCGCTACAATAGGGTATAAATGTATATTGTTAGATTTTATTATATTCAAACTTCACAAGAAATCCTATGTTGTCCAGAGATCCACTACAATAGGGTATAAATGTATATTGTTAGATTTTATTATATTCAAACTTCACAAGAAATCCTGTATTAGTTCTCACATAATCTGATAGTTCATCTCTATCTAGTTCTCTCTCACAACACCACCCATCATGTATTAAGAAACATCTTATTTCTCTTTCATCTAGATAAGTTTTAACTGAGTTAATCACACATCGTTCAAGTTCAAAATAAACATTCCACTTCTGTTTACTTGTCACAGGTAATAATCTATTTGTTGATGTTTTTCTTCTACGAGCCAATCTAGGTGTAATATAATCCCAACAAGTCTTAATGTCTTGTCTTAGTTGAGTTAAGAACTGGTGTTGTTTGAGATATTCAATGCGAGCATGATCTCCATTTAAAATATGATAGATATCTGAATCAGTATGATTGGCTATTCGTGCTCCAGCAAATAAGGCATTAATGATTTCTTTAGCGGCTGATGGTTCTAGTTCAAGTCCTTGAGCAAGTTCATTTCTAATGCGGGTTCTATCTGTGAGGTATTCACGTAGGGCAAATAGATATTCATCCATACCCAGTTGTTGAGCATATTGATGTATAAGTGTAGGGGCACAACATTCTATATCATAATCGTGTGAATATCCCGCATCACTTAGGATTTGTGTTCTATATTGTTTGCGATATCTTTGTAAGGGATGCCATAAGCGATTGCTTTGGTCATTATATGTAAAATCACCTGATGTGAGTTCTTGTTTATGATCTCCTTGAGCGACTTCCACTACAATAGGGTATAAATCTATTTCGTCTATTTTTAAGTTCTCTCTTAGAGATTTCACACCTTCTTTATTCAGAATATATTTTTTACATATCCCTCGTTGACCTGGAATATTAAATCTAAAAAACTCATCTGTGCAAATCAGTAGGGTCTTACGCAGATACTTAGATAGAGCATTTCTTTGTGAAGTAAAGTATTCGTCTATATATCTAGTAGACCAGGCATGGGGTTTAGTTTCACTCATTACTCCACAGGCAAAACCAAGAGCGCGAGTTATACGTGATTGAACACGTGGGTCATTATAGTTTGGTGTATACATTTAATATTACTTTCTTACTTTTCAATTTCTCATCTCCTATTAAGGTAGCGGCAAGGCTGACTTTTATTTATACATTTTAACATAGACCTTGAGATTTAGTCAATAAAAAACCCCCAAGGACATTGCATCATTGAGGGTTTAAACTTATATTGCTATTAAATGAAATTAGTCAGCCTTGCGAGTTCTGAGAAATTAAGTAAGAAAGACAATATAAGTGTGATGACGAGTACATAGACTTTATGACCTGGAGATACATTAACGATATAAACCCCGTCATCACAATAATATTTATTATTATTGAATTATTTTAAACGATTACGTGGTGGAAAGTCAACCACTAACTTACAAGTTAAACACTTTTTTCGCCAATGTTCGTGTTTAGTGCCAGGTTTCCAAAGATAGATTTCCTGTTGTATACCCGCAGCAGTTAGGCCGCAGTCTCCACATTTTATGGGTTTGGGTATAACACGGGCCACTGGTGTGATATCTTCTTTGGGATATCTACCAGCATTGCGTGGACGGTAAAACCGTATCTTGTCTTCAATAAGTGATTCAAACTTTTTCTGTTCCATCCCATATTTAAGGGATCAAAGAAACAGCATCACTCTAATGTGGAACGCAACATCCAACGCCATTTTTCCAACATACGCACACGGTCTTGGCTGTAGTTGGCAATGTGATTGTATTCCAAATCCTTTGATGCTTCTTCTAGATGTCTAAATGTTGTGACCAAAACTTCAAGATCATTTTGTAGACTATCTAAAGCATAATCACCCAAACTGATATCTGGTATATTGCTGTTGGTAATGATTTCAGTCAGTGTGGAGGGTACAGGAATATCCAAGGTGCGAATCATTTCAGCAATGGTATCCACGCTGTCAAAAATATCCTCATAGATTTTACCCAACATCTTATGGTCGCTGTAAAAGTCCTTGCCCTTGATATTCCAATGGGCTGCGTGTGCCTTGTAGTAGGCCACAAAACTATCATTAAATGCTTCTGTGATTGCTTGTTCTAGATCTTTTGCCATTTCTTTTCCTTATTGTGTCTTATCAAATACACTGCCAGTTTTAGTCTGTGGCTGTGTTGTACCACTAGTTAGTTGTTGTGCGAAGCCACTACTAAAGGCATTGGGTAGATTGGGATTGGCACGCTGTTTCATTTCATAGTATTGTTTCCATTGTGCTTGGTTTTGAGCACTATGAACAGCGGCCAAATCTTGGTCTTCATTTTTGTTTAACTCACCGCTATGAGTGGCCAACTGAAGGCCTAGAGCAGGTGTTGAACCAGCAATACGGGCCACGGTGCCAAGAGCACGACCAGCACCAGTTTCTGATATGGCCTTGCCAGCAGCAGTCAAGTGATCAGCCAATGCAGGACCATAGGTTTTATATAGTTCAGCAATCTTACTTATAATGCCATTATGATCCACTGCTTCTGCTGCGGCTGTACCTGTAGGGGGCACGGAACTTGCTACGCCTGGGCGTAAAGCATTATTAATACCTTGTGCGGCTTCTGGATTTACAGATGGGGCAGTAGAAGGTGCTACGCTTCCACCAATAGGTTGTCCAGCACTTCCAGGACCACTGGCAGGCATACCATTAGCATTGAATCCACCAGGTTGATTGATATTGACCGTGGGCACTGGTCTGCTGTTAATTGCGTTGACACTTTTATTAATACCCCTACTAATCAAATATCCAGGAATACCATACTCTGCTATTCTTTCAGTAGCATGGCCAAGGGGAGTTTTAAGAAAACTATTAGCAGCATCAAAAGCGCCGCCCCCAGCAGCCATTAAAGGATCAATAGCACTTCTAACTGGACCATTGGGATTACTAAAACCTACATTATTATTGATTTCTTCATTTTTGGCCTGTGTGGCCATTTGACTTTTTTCTGCTTCTTGATGATAACCAGTTTGTTGTTGTATTTCATTAATAACTTCGTTTTGTTTATCTTCAGGTAGATTAGCAAAACTATCATCAACTTCGTAGGTTCCATTTCCAACTTGTATTTTCATATTAATCTACCTTTTTCCATTTAATACCAGCAGCGGTTCCACTTGGTGTTTGACCAGCACGAACTCGTTTTTCTGCTTCGTGACGATCATACATTTCTTTAACTGCGGGATTTTGAACCACGTGTCCCCAGAAATCGCCACCTGCTGCTTCATATTGATTCTTATATGTTTCTAACTTACCAGTTAACAAGTTTTTGTATGTTTGGATTGCTTTGTCAATCTGTGCTGGACTTGCATTTGGACTTAGACCAGCACGTAGTTCTTCACGCTCACTGGCTGTACCACCTTTACCACTGGTTAAGAACTTATTGATTTCACCAGCAACAAGTTCTTGTCCAATCTTGGCTGCTTGTGGTCCAGGTTCACCCATTCTTGTACCCACGGCATTATAAAACGCATTGGCATCTGGATATTTGCCATTATGTAGATCTTTAAACAATGGATCTAAATCACCAATGTGATTTACACTGGTAATAAGACTTCTAACATCTTTACTATTTTGTCCATTACCTTCATAACTTTCCAATGTGGTCTTATTACGATGATATAATGTAGAATCAAATGGTTTGCCTTGTTCTCCAGCAATCTCATTTACACGATTTACAATGGCCTGATTACGCAGGTTATTGGCTCCAAGTCCTGTGGGGATTGGTTGACGACCAGCATAGATTTCCTGCGCTTGTGTTTCAAGATCTGGACTTAGTTTACCTTTGGCAGTTCGTTGTGTACCCAATGGACTTGGTGCTGCTTCAGGGGCACCGTTTAGTTGTTCACTGGGTTTACCGCCATTTAGAATACGAACTTTTTCACTTTCAATATCTTCATCACTATAAGGAGGTTGTAGTCCTTGTTGTTGTGCTTTGATATTGGCTGCTTTCATTTGGCGTTCAATGCTGGTGGACAAACTCAAGTTGGCCTTGCTAACAGGATTGATTTGTCCAAAAGGAGTAGCGCCTTGGGGCATTGTGGCGCTCATTTCACCAGTGCGTTCATTGCGCCACATAAAGCCAGGGCGTCCAGGAACCACGGTTTTACTATAAGCATCACCTTTGGCATCTTGAACCATAGTGCCTTCTGTCTTGGCACCCTTGGCAGCAAAGGCATTGGCCTGTAGTTTGCTTAGTGTGTTGGCATCAACTGATAATCCATTTTCATCACGGGCGCTGACTAGATTACCAAACTTGTCATATTGACCAGCATAGTGATCATTGCCCAACATAACTGGCATGGCTGTCAATGTGGGAGATATTTTTTGTTGTTCTTGTTCAGCAAGATCATCTAGACCCAAACGTTTGTAGAGAATGGCCTTTAACAAACTGCCACTATCCTTGCTTCTCAAGGCATTGTTAATGGCATTGGGATCTTTGGAAGCCACAATCTGTTTATACTTGGCATCAGCATCATCAATCTTGCGTTGTAGATCCATATTTTGAAATAACTTTTCCTGTGCTGTTTTAGCCACAGCAGGAGGAGTTGCTGGATCTTTGGCCAAGTCCCATAACTTGGCATCATCACCGCTGTTTAGTACTTCATAATGAGCAGGTGTGGTACCATCAGGCATTTTAATACCTTGACCAGAAAATGCCTCATCTTTGTTCAAGATTTGTTGTTGTTGTGCCAGTGCTGTTAGGGTTTGTTGTTCCTGCGCGTTGGTACCGTGATCAACAACTTTCTTTAGATAAGCCTGTGTTTCTGCGGGCAGCAGTTCTCTCCAATCACGGCCAGTTTTGGCACCATTGGCAATGGCCTTGTCCACGGTACCTGCTCCACCATTGTAAGCAGCCACGGCTTTTTCATCATCGCCATTAAAATAACGACGTAGACCGTTTAGGTAGTCTTGACCAAACTTCAAGTTTTTATTGGGATCAGCAAGATCCTGTGGGCTCATTGGCTGAACGCCAAAGCCAGGTTGGGCTGCTGTGGTTGGTTGAACCTGTGCGATGCCCTGTGCTCCTGTGGGGCTTGTTAGTATGCCGCCTTGGGGTGTGTAATGTTGTCCTTGTGATTCAGCACCAATCATACTATTAAATGTATGATCGCTACCTGGAACAAACTGACCATTTTGGAATGAAGCAGGTTGTGGTTGTGCTGGTGCTGGACCAGCAGGTGCTGGTGCAGGTTGTTGTGGACTGGCCACTTGTTGTGGCGTAATCTGTGCTGGAGCCTGCGCAGTTGCTGGTGTTTGTGGAGCAACTGGTCCTTGAGAAACAGGTGCGGGCATTTGTGCGGGTCTAGCACCTTGTCCATTTAGGGGATTATTAGGTTGTTGTCCTTCATTGGCAGCAACGGTTGGTCCCATTTGAGTAGGAGCCACTGGTGCCTGTGGAGGAGGTGTATATGTAGTAGCAGTTGTACCCAAAGCACTATTGATTCTATTTTCTAAAGTAGAACCTGGATTGCTAATGGTGTTAACAATGTTATCTAACTGGTTGCTTGCGCTGTTTCCAATGTTGGCAAAAAAATCTGAGATACCTGGCATATTATTTCCTTAGATCTTAATACCAGCCTGCGTTTGGCCAGAACTAACGGTAGTACCTTGTGTGCCAGCAAAGTTGGGATTATAACTAGAACTTGGTGCTCCAAACAATATGCTGGCATATTGGTTATATAGTTGCTGTGGCATCATGGCTGCTGTGACACCTTGACCAGCAGCAGCAAGAGCGTTGCTTAGATTGCCTTGGCCAGCACCTATTAAGGTTGTGCCAGCACTTGCTCGTTGTTGAGCAATATTGTTTTCTACTTGTGCGGCTGCTTGCATTTGGTTGGCTTCTGCTTGACCCGCTGTTTGATTTTGAGCAATGGCTTCGCGCTCTGATCCTATTTCACCAGCACCACCAAACTGCGCTCTTTGATTAGCAAGGTTTTGTGCGTATTGTGCTTCGCCAGGTTGTAGGGCTGCTTGAAGTTGTTGTTGCTCATATTGTGGACTATATAAGTTTTCTAATCCGCTAATGCCTGTTCTTAAAGCACTTTCGCCTGTTGAGCCCAATGTGGCCTGTTCTTGTCCAGCAACACCAGCCAAGTTTTGAGCAGCGTTGTTTACGCCACCTGCTGATTGATTGTAGACATTTGTAGCACCATTAATAGCCTGCGAAACTGCTGGGGCATAGACATCTGTGAATAACCCAGTTTGTGCAGCAATCTGCTTGTTTTGTTCCGCACTTAGCGTAGGAATAGTTGTTGTAGTTCCATTACTTTTTCCAATAGACATTATCGTATCCTTTGTTGTATTTATGCTACCCTAAAATCAGTGGGGGGCAACTGGCCCATTACCCTCACCAACCCCGTATCCTGCGGCTGGGCCACTGATAACGCCTGGGGCTGTTTGTGAAGCATATTGAACATATCCAGGTTGTCCAAACATACCTTGAACAAACTGGTTGATGTTTAAGTTTTGTGTTCCGCCTACAGCACTGGTAGCCGCACCCCAAGGTGTAGCAGGTGCGTAGGGTACATTGTTGTAGTTGGCTATGTCTGATGTTTTTTCAGCATAGGGATGACCACCCCAATAATATTGTGCTTGATCTGGGCTGGTTGTTTTGTAGAATGGCTGTGTGGCCGCAGTGACCATCCATCCAGGATTTACACCAAGATCAGTGTTTAGTTTAGTGACCACGGTACCAGCAAATGGATCAGCAAATGTGGTGTTATCACCCTGCTTGGTTGTTCCAGGAGTTGTTGCGGGAGGAACAACGGGAGGTAGCGATATAGGCCCAGGTGTTGGACTTGGTGCTGGACCTGGGGCAGGTGCTGGACCAGGGGCTGGCGGCGCAGGTGGAGGTGGAGGTGGAGGTGGAGTAATAGGAGGTACAACTACTGGAGGTGGAGTAATAGGAGGTACCTTAGGTGCTGTGACAAGAATATGATTTGGATCTAATGTATAAGTTCCATCTTCATTCTTAATATAAAAGTTATTATCACTACCAGTATAAGTTCCGTCACCGTTGTCAGTATAGGTTATTTCACCGCCAGGACTTGGTGCTGGTGCAGGTGCTGGTGCAGGTGCTGGAGGTTCAACTGGTCCAGGAGGTTCAGTTGGTCCCACAGGTTTGGCTGCTCCAGGTGCTTGCCAAGTTAATCCTTTTTCAGCATCAGATAAGTTGATGCCTGGATTATTGGTCATATAAGTTTGAATGGCTGCTGTATCAGCAGTATTTTGAGTTCCATCTGCATTATATACGGTACCCAATCCGCCATTGGCTACATAAACGGTATTACCATTATTATCTACCATAGCAGTCATACCACTTTCTGCTGGTATTAAAGAACCAGTTTGACTATAAGCATAGTTGGTAGTTGGATCTAGATACATAACCGTGCCATTGGCATCTGTGGTTTGAGTTAATAGACCCGCAGTGGCTAGTCCTTGTGGTGTGGCGCCTGCTGATAGTTGTTGTTGATTTGTGACACCAGCGGCAGCAGCCTGTTGATAGTTAACACCTGCTTGATACAAGTTGCTCAAGTTAGCACCTGCACCTAATAAGGCTTGGATACTGGCAGGAGCACCTAGGAAGTTGGCAGCACTAGCACCAAGACCCAATAAGGCCTGTGTGCTTACACCATTGGTTAACAAACTATCTACACTGGCACCACCACTTAATAAATCAATCAATGGAGCCTTGGCACCTAATAATGAAGCAACACTGGCACCTGCTGATAACAAGTTGGCCACACTGACACCATTGGCCATCATATCTGCTATACTGGCACCAGCACTTAACAATGGACCTAATGGAGTACCTGCTGCCAATAAGTTGGCCACACTAGCACCACCGCTTAACAAGTTTCCTACCATAGGAGTTGTTAGGTTGCTGGGTCCACCTACAGCACTGATTAAATCACTGATACTTTGTCCAGTATAAGACAATAAATCTCCAAGTGGAGCACCACCAGCCAATAGTTGACTAAATGTAGCACCACCAGATATTAAATCACCAACACTGGCGCCAGCACCTATTAAATCACCAACACTGGCGCCAGCACCTAATAGTTCTCCTAAACTGGCACCACCGCTAACAAGGCTACCTAAAGATACGCCACCTGTATATAGTTGTGCGGCTGTGGCACCATTGGCCAAGGCAGTGGCCACAGGAATGGTACCTTGTTGAACACCAGCAATAGTAGCAGCCTGTCCAATAGTACTATTGCTAACACCAGCATCCACAAGTTGTTGTGTGGTCAATGTGCCAGCATCAGCAGAAGATAATAGTTCAGGATCATAAATGCCCACAGCGGCCAAGGCAGCAGCACCCACGGTGGCCCATCCGCCAGGAATAACGTGATCCACAAACTTGCCAATATCAGCACCAACACTTTCAATACCGTGCCAAATATCTTTGCCAATATCTTCAATGCCCTTTAAGAGTTTACCCATTTTCTTTTCCTTTTCACTATTTACCCAGTATTAAAAATCTGGGTATTGAAGTGGTTATTGTTTGATAGCCTGTGCTGTTAGGCTTCGCAATCCCAGTGTAAAATGTTTTGGCAATGCATCACCTGGATAAGCAAGACCATTAGCATCATAGGTATTAAAGGCTATTTCCATAATATACCAATAATAGCCCACAGCAGGTTTATCTAATACCGTAGTAAAAATACTTTGTATTGCTGTGGAAGTTCCACTGCTGTTAACATTGTAATGATAGGCCTGTTGACTGATTGTGGCATCAAAGTTAAACAAATAATCATTGGCATTGGCCACGGTTTGATTTACTATACCAGCATAACGATTAACATATACCACAATATCAAACTGACTAGATGTTGAACAAGTATATTCAAAATCAAATATACATTGAGCAGAAATAAATGCTTGTTCAGTGGCACCAGATATTCTAATGCGCCCACTGGCATCTGTTGATGTAATATTATTACTATTATTCAAATAAATGTCGCCACCAGATGTATAAGTAGGCCAAGTATAAGGTTTTGATGTTTGTAATATCACACTGGAAGTAGTACAATTTAATACACCACGATTATAAGAATCATTATAAAAATCTTCTGCTACATTTTCTATATAAACGGTTTGTCCAGTGTTAAATGGCGGCGTTGTTGTAGCAGTGGTAAAGAATACCTGTATATTGCTAGTTTGACTATTCACAACATTTAACGGCGTAATATTGCTTATACCAATAGGAGCCACATACCAGTTAGGTGCTGAAGTTGTGGTAGTGACAGGTATGGTAAATGGCTTTCTAAATGTTCCAGTCATATAGGCTGATTTATAATCATTAAATCCATCAAAACTCTGACCAAGGCCTGTGGGTCCAGATAACAAATATGAAACTGCATTATTAACATTATTAATAATCATTAACGATCTTCCTCTACATCTGCTACTTGCCAAGTCATATTGGTACATAACCAAACGGTAGAAGTAGATGTATTATCTATCTTAAGACTATTAACACGAAACGCATTACCATCTATTTGTGCCCAAGGATTAGCATTGGCATTACCATTGGCATCAATGGCCAATGATACTGCTGTGATTTCAGTGGCAGTTGAACCAACACTATTACTACCTTCAATGGTCACCGTTAAACTGCCAGGACTTGGTAAAATAGGAAGTTCATTGCCTTGATTAACAAATGTACCAATATTGTGTGCTTCTGGTAGCACACGGTGAACCATGATTTTACTGGTATAGTTTGGCAATATTTTAATATTATCTCTACGGAATTCACTGCTAATAGGATAAGGATGATCATTACCAGAAGCCTTGATAAAATAATAACCTTGATCCTTTTGAACAATCTTGCTGCCTGTGACACCACGAGCATATACAACGGTTCTTAAACTTTGTTGAGGTACACCATTTAACCATAATGGACTTTCTGTGGCTAGAGTAGCATTGTCAACATCACGGGGTGGATTCCAGCAGTCAATATCAAATCTATAGGAGATCATTTTGTTTGGCACACCATTGGTAGCAGATTTATCTGGATAATAAATCTCCACTTGGTTCTTTTGTGTATTCATTTGTAAGAACACACGATTATAATGTGCTGGATCTAGTTGATCATAAAACCAGTTTTTGACTCTTTGATTACCTAAACCAGTAAAAGTTTGTCCATTAAACACCCAAATATCACGAGCATCAATACCATAAACCACGGTGTCTGTAGCAGCCCAGCAGTTGGTAGATAGTAATCCACGACCTTCACAGAATAAGTTAACACCCAAAATAGGCGCACTGGTAGTTGAATAGTTTAAGGGAGTAAAGATTACGGTATCCCAATAACTACATAGGTAAAAGTTTCCATTAAGATTAAATCCATCAATGGCTGGTCCTTTTAAGGGAACTTCTAACTGGTTGGCCACGTTGGTAATAGTTGGAGTCCAAGTTATGGGCGCAGAGTTTAGACCAAAGGCCTGACTCCATTGTACGGTCACTGGATAAACTTCTTGTGTATTATTATAAGTTGTGGCAATAAGATTACCAGCAACAAGAATACTACCCACATTGGGCGTGTTATACATCCGTAGAAAACCAGCCTTGACACTTTGCCAAGAGGGGTTATAGTTCCAAGTATATGCTGGACTTACACTACCACTACTGCTATATGGTCCCACGGTGTTATCCACATAGGTCACTGAACTATCATCACAGGCTGTGACTAAAAATGTACCATTGTAATAACTGGGTTGAACACTACTAATAGAAATATAACTACCCACTTGGAATGGAGCATAAGTCAATGTGCTAAACGTTATTTTTCTTGTGGTAGTAGATGCATTGGTAATATCCACAATGGCCAATGGCTGTTGATTACTATACATAACCAAGACAGCATTATCTGAATCAGGTAAGAATAATGGAGGATTTAGTTCATCGTTGACAAATAAAATATTACCATTCCATACTGCGGTAAAGTTTGTGCTTTGTGTATAACCTGTAAATGTTCCCACACCTACTGGGGTAATATCATACCAAGTTGTATAACCATTGGCACTGGATCCATTACTGGCATACCAGTGTCCTTCAGTGACAGCAACAATAAACCAAAACTCACCACCGCGTCTAAATCCGCCTGTGACAAATGTTGGAGTACCAGGCACTGAATCTAATATGGCCTGATCACCTGCCACACTGCGAATACCTCTAACATCTGTTTCAATGTTGAAACCAGAGTTATATTCATTGGGTCCCAAGGCACTTGATGGAACATCAGGCGTATAGGTCATTTTAGCGAAAGGTGTCTTGGCTACTTGTATTGTCATTTTATATGTACTATTAATGTTATGGCGGCAGATAATAAGGCTAATATTACGCTCACAGCGGAGCCAATCAATAGTTTATATATGTCGCTCTTGAAGTCATCAATCTTTTTGTTGACAACATCAAACTGCTTATCTAGATTGTCCAGGCGACCATTTATGCGAAGATATCTTTCCTCGCATACGGCCTCGTGTCTTTCTAAATCAGTTTGTGTACTCATTATTGTGTGTCAACATCACTTAACTTGACGGGAGGCGTAGGTTGTTCTTTTTGGTTATAAGCATAAACCATGGCCTGTTTGGAAATATTTTTAAATCCAAAACTATATTTTTTAGCATTTACTTCTGCGATTTTGGCTTTTAATTCATCTAATGTCATAATATTTTCCTTTTATAGTTTTTTGGCAATGAATATTGTGCCATTACCGCTACTAATGGTTTGACCAGTTGTGCCGCTGGTATAAGCAGTGGCAGTGATATAATCACCACTGCCACCATCCAGTTGAACAATCACGCTGGCTGTCAATGTTTGATTTTGAGTATTATTGATTTGTGCTTGGGCAATGGCCACTTGACTACCATTTAGGTGAATTTGTAGATTGATTTGACCTGTGTCAGAACCAGTGGCATTTGCGGCAAAGTTAGCCATAACGGTGATTTCATAATATCCAGCAACATTGGGCGAGAACTGATTGCTGCCATTGATTAGTTCGCCAGGATCAATATCGCTATTAAATGCCAACACGGTATCTGTGTTTTGAGCGATTGATTGATCTCCACCTGTTAGTTTACCTTGAGCAAATACTCTTTGATAAGCAGTGGTTTGAACGGTGCTATCACTAAATCCAATAGGCACAGAAAAATCAACTCCATTAACGCTGGCATATGAAATCTCAGTAAAACTAATAGGATCAAATGTTAAAATACCACCAGATCCAGTGGTAGCACTGATACTATAAAGATGAGCAACGCCTTCTACAGGTGTTCCGCTGAATCCATTAATACTTGGAATAACAGCACCAAAACTATAGAATCCACTTGTGGCAGCATCTCCAAGATTTTGGAAACTAACGATAGGTGTATTACCACCACCATTGGCTACTCCATTATCATAGAAATTCAAACTTTGGCTATTCAATAATGTCACAGAACCTGGATATCCGCCACCAGATTCTGTGGCCACAATCATATTACCTGATTGGTTATTGATTGTCCATCCACTACCATGACTGGTCAATGTAGAATTAACATTAAAATTCCTATTGGTAATAGCAACCGTTTCACCGCCTATAGTTGTAGTGCCAGAAGATAAAGTTTGAATTAAATTCTGACCTGCTTGAGCAACAATAGGCAAATAAGCACGATGGTTAATAGGAGTTAAACCAAGTTGATTGCTTAATGCAATACCACCTACTTGACTGCTTGTTGCCACACCTTTATAAGCCGTGGTTTGAACGGTGCTATCAGCAAACAGGATACCAGCACTGGCTCCACCTAGTTGAACTTGTCCTGCGTCTGTTATGGATAGAATAGTATTGGCATAGGCACTATCAATGATTTGTAAATCACCTGTGCTATTCAAACGCAGATATTTGTTAATGTTGGTAGCACCATCAGTGGTGTTAGTCATGGTTAAAATACCAGCATAACCAGTGCCACCATGACCATTGTTATTGGCTATGGTGATTTCTTGTGTAGGTAAGGCAATGTTTAGGCTACTGGTAGAAGCCTGCATTACTAGATGACCATCTGTGTAAAACTCTAAATCCTCATCACCAGTGGAATACATACCAGTGGCTTGATCTGTTTCAGTGTAGAAACTATATCCAGTGGTTTGACTTGTACCATTGCTGGCTTGGAACTGAGCACTTTGAACTAGTGTAGTTGCTGTGAATATATTAGCAGAACCAGTCCATGCTGTAGTTTGAACAGATGTATCATTAAAAGTGATTTGATTAACTCTATCAATCTCTTGGTTATTTGCATCAAGGGATTTGTTAAGTTGTAGACTTGAAGCACTAAAGTTAAAAACTTCCTGATTATTGGCAAAGAACTGAACAACGCCATCACCAGTGGAGAACATACCAGTATCAAATCCGCCATCATTTTGGAAACTATAACCAGTAGATCCACTAGGACCTTCAGCAGCCAAGAACATATTGGCATTGAAGTTGCCACTTGTATCTAATGTGGCAGTATAACTTCCATTTACCAATGTGCTTGTGGTAGCAGATTCGCCACCACCTGTATAGGCTGTGGTTTGAACGGTATTGTCACCAAAGATAATGCCTTGTGCCACGGTGGCTGTGACATTAAACTGCAACTGAACTGGATTACTTGCTTCATTGATAGTAATGATGTTGCCATTATAGTTGTTAATGGTCATACCACTACCTTTAGTAGTCAAGTTGTCAGTATCCATACCATTTTCTGCATTGATAGGATTTCCGCTTACATGGATACCTTGAGGAAAGTTAACACCACCAGAATCAAAACTTATTACTTCTACATTGTTGGCAAAAAACTGAACTTGGCCATCACCTGTGGAGAACATACCAGTGTCAAATCCACCATCATTTTGGAAACTATAACCACTATTACCTGTGTTACCTTCACTGGCCAAGAACATATTGGCATTAAAGTTACCACTACCATCTAGGGTGGCTGTATAACTTAGATTATGTAATGTGCTGGTTGACACAGGGCCAGTATAGGCTGTGGTTTGATAAGTGCCATTAGGAAACTTTAATCCTGAAGTAGTAAACGCATAGGTTCCACTGCTAGCGGCATTGGCAGTAAACACCAAAGGACCATTAGGGTTAACCATGGTAAACACTGGTTGATTACTGAATCCTGCTGAACTGGCCACTAGACCAATATTACCAAAAATAGTGCCACCTGGATCATACATTCTAAACACGGTAGCAGTGCCGTAAGCACCAAAACTTGATGATTCTAATAACTGAGCACTGGTTGGACCCCAAGTAGTTGAAATATTCAATGAACTGGTTGAAGCAGATCCACCTGAAGCACTGATAACACCATTATTGATTGTAATGCTTGTGCCATCAACTTTAACACCACCCACTTGATTCGTTGTGGCTGTTCCCAAATAGGCTGTAGTTTGTAGGGTGTTATCTGCAAATGCCAATGTATTAACATTAGAAGTTAAAATATAAGATTGAGCAAATGCTCTTCCACTTTGACCAATATTACCTACACCATTAATATTAGGATATATGTCATATGAAGTGCGTAGAGCATCAACAGCGGTATCACCGCCACTTAATGTAATATCACCACTACCATTGGTATTAATACGGAAACTACCATTATTAACAAATAAAGTAAATTCACTACTACCATCCCAATCAAGTTGAGCGTGACGACCATTATCATTAAAATTAACATCAGGGAATAATAACTGATTATTAACGGTGGCTGTATTGGCAAATAAAGTAGTATAGGTGTTGGTTGACCCTCCACTACCTGTGGCCGCTGTGGTTTGAACGGTATTATCTGGGAATACCAATCCTGAAGAATTAAACTGCCAAATATTACCGCCTGCTTGAATAGTGGCTGTGCTGGCCGCAGCAGTGATTTTAGTATCATTGGCCCAGTCTTGAATAGTAATATAGCCGCCTTCATTGGCTACAAAATCTAAACCATCACCATTGGGCAAACTAGCACTTAATACGCCGTTGGGTTCTAGTTGTAAAATAGCAGTGCCACTGGTCAAAGCATCTACTGGGCCGCCACCACCGCCACCTGTAGCACTAATGGTCACTGCGCCAGTGCTTTGATTAATGCTAATATTGCTACCAGCAATGATTTCAGTGACCCCACCAGTGGCTCCAATAACTTCTACACCACCTGGAGTGATTCCATCACCAACCCAAAGCGTGTTAGTGTCTGTGGTCCAAACTGGCTCACCTGCCGCTGGAGTGATTGATTGTCTTTGTGCGTCAGTGCCGCGTCTAATTTGTAATGGCATTTTCTTTTTCCTTAAA
>Ga0208739_1000261_pt1 | contig 16981 bp, 30 predicted proteins | sample CryBogCBE27Jul09_FD_184566 | JGI IMG/M metagenome (GOLD analysis project Ga0208739, IMG submission 184566) | Freshwater microbial communities from Crystal Bog, Wisconsin, USA - CBE27Jul09 (SPAdes) (version 2) | ecosystem: Environmental > Aquatic > Freshwater > Lake | place: Crystal Bog... | reverse complement strand
GGCTGGTCAGCGAACGAAGGTAAAGGGAGCCGCCAACGGTCGGGTTAAAGCCCTCGGGAAGCCTGGTCAGCGAACGAAGGTCAAGGTAGCCGCCAACGGTCGGGTTAAAGCCCTCGGGAAGGCTGGTCAGCGAACGAAGGTCAAGGTCGCCGCCAATTTTTTCCAAACCCTTAAATTGATTTTGAGTAAGCGAGTATTTTTTAAAAAATGCTTCTTTTTTCATTTTTACTTAATTTTTATTTATTTCATCAAAAACGATGCCAAATTATTATTTTTGATAAAAAAATTTATGTCAACATCTATCATAGATATCAGCTCAGACAACGGCAAAATTGACTTCAAGCGAGTTTTTGATGCAATGACCCCAGACCCTGTTGATGGAGAAAAAAGGGTTATCATAAGAACATCAAAGGGCTGCGGAGATGTTGACGTAAGCCACCTTACTTATGCCTTGCAAGCAAAAGAGGCGGGGTTCATGGTATCATATTATCATTTTGCATACCCAGACAATCATTCAGGAGGCACTATTCAGGCTGATAGTTTTGCCGAGGCAGACTATTTCTGTAACATAATAAAAAAAATGCCTGATTGTGAAAACCTTATCATTGACCTCGAACAAAACACACAATTAACAAAAGTTCAATTTAGCGAGTGGCTCACAGAGTTCATTGAACACGTTTACGCACGAACCGGCAAGATGTGTTATATCTATACTTATAAGGATTATTTGGATGAGCATTTACCAGACGGCCACAATTTCGGAAAATACCCGTTATGGATTGCCAACTATTCCGTTAGCGATAATCCTCCCATACCCAAGGGCTTCAAAACTTGGGCATTATGGCAATATACTGAAACAGGAAGAGTTGATGGCATTGATACAAATGTTGATTTTTCCACGTTCAATAGGTCAAATCTGTAATTTATTTTCCTATATTTGTTCCATAAATCCGAAATCGTGATAAAACAATCATCAGAATTATCTCGCATTATTGCAGATATTATGCCCCCTTTCTTAGTCGGGTTACTCGCTAAAATATCTTCAGACGTTATTGGTGGCACGAAAAGAAATTTCATCAATTGGATTGCAATTAGTTGCTTGTGCCTGTGCGCTACATTTATATCCAACTGGCTTTGCGAGATTAATAATATTTCCCACCAAACAACGGTTGTAATAAATACTTTCTGCACCTTGCTATCAGAAAAACTATTCAAAATTGTACTATCCAATAGCATACCATTTATTCGTGGTTTGGTTAAAGATAACCTCAACTTCACCCTTACCGCAATTGATAAAGGTGGAGATGAAGCGGAAACAAACATGGGCAAAACTGCTAAGGATTAATTAGCTTTTCGGCATCAAAATCAACGATTCCAAATATTGACTTCGCATTAGATTGCCGCATCCTATCGAAGAAGGCTTTAACGGCATTCTTTTTGTATTCAGTAGCTATACTATTTTTCTTAAATGACTCCTGCTCTGAATCAGACATAACATTGAAGGCAAAAGGAATTATAAACTTTCTCTCTACCTCCTTTTTAATTAGGCCAAGCTCCTCATCGGAGCCTAAATTTACTCCATATATAGTTAGTAGATTATAGTATAGCGCGGCTAAATCAGTTATAATATTTTTTTGACAATATTCAATGTATGCGTTATCTAATATGCGCTTATTATCTTCAATCTCCTCCTTTGATATTGGAGTAGATGGCGTATTGATGGATGTAACATTGATATTCTTGTAGATGTTAGGTGTTCCTGAAAGCCGCCTGTCCTCACCCTCCATAATGAAGAAATTACACATTTCATTAAGCCTGCTGTACGCACGTTCACCATATATATCGCGCAGTTCATCTATAGTGGCATTTGTCGAAAAGTGGGTTTGAAGCCCAAATTGTTTGAATGAATTATAACGCACAAGTATTAACTCCTCGCCTATTAGTATCTTGTTGCCATAGTGAATCGCCCTTTCCTTCTCGGGGAACTTTGTTCTATCATTTGTGAGGCAAAGCTCATCGTAATATATATTTCCGCGCTCATGGCCATCAAACGCATCGTAACCCCTTTTATTAAAATCGCTGGTTAAGGCCCACACTACTGCATACTTAAATGCGTATGGGTTCTTTAGATATAAGGATAGGTATTTCATAAGCAAACGGAATAAGTCCGTTTTACCAGTACCAACACTACCCATGATTAAAATACCCTTATCCAAATGATAACCCTTTTCATAATTTTCAAATTCAGGGCTTCGAGATGCCCACAAATTTATTTCATCAATGACCGAAATATTATCATTATCAATGATGTAATTGGGAAAAAACTGCTCAATAAATTGGCGAAAATTCAAAGTCATTTTTTTGTTTTTATTATGTTTAAAAAAATGTTTAAAAAGTAAATTGAGGATGTTGTGGTTTTTGATGGCTATTCCAGCAACAGAGATGGGCCAAGGTTCGATTTTAATGCAAAAAACGAGCATACCTACACAAATGCATTCTTGCTGGCTAATTTTGTCTATTTTTTACGTTTCGGAATTTGGTAGGTTTTTTTTTCATTTATTTGTTTTTTAACTAATGTGTTTTGAGGAGCTTTATTAGAATTTATCTTATTTGTTTTTTTGTCAACCAATCTGGATTCAGGTTCTGATTGGGTGTTCTGTGTGCCGAGCCAGTTGTTGAAATGGCTGCACCATTCATTTTCTTGTCTTACGGTCTGCCCTGTTTCGTCAAGGAAGTTGGCCGATGCGATTAAGAACTTGTTGAACTCCATAGCCCACTTGCGCAGTTGCTCCAACGTCAGGTAGTGGGTCATTGCAACCCGCTCGCGGACTTGCGCAAACTTGGGAAGTGTGAAGTAGTTTTCGAGCATGTGCCCGATTTCGAGTGTTTGCTGAATCATGTCGCTGTCGTTTTGATTTTTGTTTTTTCTTTTCCCTAAATTTTTTTTTCCCCCTGCACCCCCTATCATGTTATTACTTAAACCCTTTTCTTTTTCTTGTTGTTGTTGTTTATTATTCTTCTGAATTATAATTATAGGTTTTGCTGACACTTTTGCTGCAGCAAAATCCTCAGCAAATTTTTTTTCATTTTTTTCATTTTTTTCATCAATTATTATTTTTTTATCTCTTGCGTTTTTTTGTCTCCTCTCTTGACCCTTACAACCAGCCAAACTCCGCGCCAAACTTACTTTTCCTTGCTTCATCATACCCTTTTGACATAGATATATTCCGTTAAAAAAAACAACATTATTCTCAACCAATTCGGTTAAATATTTTTCAATTTCATCGCTATCGAATGGCATCTGCTTGGCAAGCTGTTTAGCAAAATTCCTAACAAGTAGTTCAGCAAAGTGTACAGCACCCGTTACAGCAAAATGCCCAGCACTTGCTAATAATTTTGCTGTAGCAAAACCTTCAGCAAAATTTCGCTCAAATTCTGCCCTTTCTTGTTCATTTAAGGCTCTAATTAGGTAATTTTCGTACTGCTTTTTAAGTTTTAAAGTGCCATAAATTTCAGAATCCGCCTTATGTAAAAGGCACATAACCCTTATCAGTACGCCATTTGCGCCCGGTGAACATTCTCTTAGGTTCTCGTCATTGACAAACTTATCTACATATAAAGGAATATACGGCTGGTCGCGTAAAGACATAGTGTGTATTTTAGTGTGTGCGCAAATGTATGGGGTATAAATTTACTCCAAAAAACTATTTTTGATTAGCAATAACCGTGCCAAAAACATATTTGCTGAACATTTTGCTACAGCAAAACCATCAGCAAACTCTTTTTTACCTGTTTTTAGGCTTTAAACGAATCATTTTATCCAATTTTAAGCATTTGCTGAACATTTTGCTACAGCAAAACGCTTAGCAAACTCTTTTTAGAAATTTTGGCATGTTTTTTGCCATACAATTAAAAAAAATGAAAAAAATGTATCAAATAGCACAAAGAGTAAACGTAATTCAGGGATGCAATATCCAAATAGATGGTATATACCCTACTGGTGGGGGAACGGTAGTTGACTGTCATTATTTTCTTGGCAAGTTATATGTGCTGGTGCAGTTCGATGTCCCTCCGTTTTCCGGCTATCGGTTATGGTGTTATGAAAGTGTGACAGGTTCTAAGTTGATTATTCATAGCGGTGAAGAACCTATTGATATATACGATGTTTCGGAAATGGATTAGTTTGGCACGGTTATTGCGCTATACTTTAAAAATCAAAAAATGAAACTTTTAGAAACAATTTTCAAAATTGCACTTGTCATAATAGTGGCTGCCTTAATTCAGAAATTTTAACCTTAAAAAAAATCAAGTATGCAAAAGACAGAAAAACAACTGCCATCAACAGTAAAGATATGCGAAGCGCTTCTTGTATATACCAATAGCGAGTTATGTGCAAGTACACTCACTAAGATGATTGACCCTTCTAATCCAACTCCTTTGCTGATGTTGGACTACGACCTGCTTGTTCCAATTGCATCTCAGGTTAGGGTTGACGTAAAGAAGCTGTTGTCGCAAAATAGCATTAATAGTGAATTAGCTTATCTATCTTCATATCATATTAGTCAGCTTGATTCGCTTCTTTCCGGTACGCTGGTTGACTTGTTCTGCAATATTTATTTTGCTGTTCTTTTTGTGCAAGCGAACTTGTGAGCCGCTGATTTATTGGTTATAAACAAAAAGGCCCACTACGGAGTGGGCTTCTTTTTTAAAAATACATCGGAATCAAGTATGCGACTACTACATCAAAGGTAGTAACTTTTGTAAATATTCATAATTTTATGCCCTATTGAAAAGGGAAATCAGGATATACAGGTATTTATTTTGGGATGATACCTCTGTGGAAATTGAAGCCGCCAACAGGGTTGAGGCAAGGCGCATGATGAATGATTTTTACAAGCAAAACCAATATTTATTTGCTGGCAAAAGGGTAGTTGCGGAATATGTATCAGTACCCTGCAAGGATGTAACCAAGAAAGAGGTAGATGGCAAGACCTACATTTGGGTTGGCTTTGAGGCTTCACCTGAGAATGGTTGGCTTGAAATGGCGCATTATAATTTTTTGAGAAAAACATACCCTATTTAATTTGTTGTTTCAAAACAATCTGTTATTTTTGGCGCAAACACGCACACACGACACTACTTATTGAATAACACACTTTCATTTCTTAAAGTTAATTCAAAAATAAACAATGGATATTTCTATTCTGCACCCGTCTTTTAAAAGGCCAAAGTTGGCATTTGATTGGGTAACTATACCCATTTACACGCACCGATAAACTAAAATTGATTGAAGTCCTAAGAATTGAAAATTTAGGACTTTTTGCTTTTGCTGCTATTCTTATCGGCGTGCTTTGCCGCAGCCTTCATAATGTCCATAAAAGACCCATTAACGGCCAATTTCTCATCGTAGTCGCCGCGCTTCTTATCGTCCTTCTTTGGCTTTGTTGCTTTTGCCATAGAGTGAAGTTACAAATTAAGTGAAAGCCGGACGTGTATTATATCATGTTGCTTTAAAAACTCTGGCAGAGACATGCAATCTATTCCCATGGTTTTACAAAGTGTAGGGAGCTTTTTGAAGAACTTATTGTCATTATTAGCCCCAGTTTCATCTGTTATTATCCTTGCGTTTTTCTCTTTATGCACGTTGCAATAAAGTAGCATTTTTACATCGGCGTCGTTCGTGAACTTTGTCTTTTCAATTTCAAATTGTTCTGGGGTAAGGCTCTTACATAATTTGCTATCTTTAAAATCATTGTTTAGCCAGTGTGAAAAAATCCTGTCAGGTAGATATTCTGTAGTTTTTGTTTGATGTTGTTTTAAATATGGGAACACCTGTAACGCTTCTCCTTGATTTACCCATCCACACTGCTTAACTACGTGGTCAATAATAATAATGTCTTTTGATTCTATCTTATCTCTAACAAAATTAAATAAGATTGAGTCCTTGTCAAAAGGCAAATAATATCGAGCCAAATTAATAAGTGAACAAGTGTCTATAACTGTCATTATATAGAAATATAGCGGGATAATTTTTCGGGTTGAATTTTTAAGGTTTTACATACTTGATATTCGTTCATAAATCCTTCATAAAATGCCGTAGTTACTAGCTGCAATAAAAGCTCTGATTTTATTGGGCTTGGGGCTCCGCCTTTAATTTCTATGCCCTTATCTTTATCCTCTTGCTTTTTTCTCTTTATTTCGTCAAGATAGGCTTTATACTCCAAGTCCAACTCGTTCTTAACGTCAGAATAGTGTTGTGCTGAAATTTTTTTATCAATTAATAGCTTTGTATATAAAGCCAACTTGCTAATATTGGTATCTTGTGAAATAGACTCAATAGTGGCATGATTATAATCATTGTTCGGCGCTGATATTGGCAGACTTTCAAATTCTGTATATTTTTCGCCAATGAGAAAATGAAATGCAAAATCATTGCACCATCGCTCAATACCGCTTAGGTTATTTTTCGTCCAGCCACCGAAGTCTATTTCTTCTATTTCCTCAATATTCAATAAATAGTGGCCTAATTCGTGGCATAACGTAAATATTTCTCTGCGATATGAAAATCCATCAAGTCGCTTTAAAACGATAACATTTGGAGACAGAAAAACACCATCTATGTTAGCTTTGTTTATTTGGTTGTGTGTTTCTACAAACTCAAAAACCAAAATATTGAATTCACCGAGTTTATTGATAAGTGATTCAAGAAAATCTTTTTGACGTCGCTTAAATGAAAACCTTATTATACCCCTTACCTTTCTTGCCACATCTCTAGGATTTTCAGAAATGGAAGCATAAGGCAAAATGCGAGGGATTTCAAAATCACCCGCCTTAGAATATGCAGATAGCGACAAAGACAATTCTTCATATTCTCGAACAATCTTTTTTGCCGCAAAATTTAAATCAGAAGAAAAATCCTTTTTTCTAAAAAAAATACTCGCCGATTCCGTCTTAACTGGGTCAGCGAAGTCTGCGTAGTATGCCAGCCCTTTATTGAATAGTTTATCTACCCTTTTTAAGTGGTTCAAACTAATTTCTTCAGTAAAAATTTCTTCTTTGCTAATTGTTTTTTTAAGCCCATTACTGATGGCGGAAAGAAACTCTTGCTGAGTTAATTTATATAAGTCCAAGAGGTAATTCAGACGAGATATGTTAATTTCTGCTTTCATTGTTTTAGTACAATTTTGGGAAATAACTATTACTTCAGTAATTTTGAGTTACTAAAACAATTAAGGCAAATATTTTCGTCTTTTTTAGGAGAGCAGCAACTCTCTTAAATGTTCCACAAAGTTACATTAAGATAATGTGCTATGAAATATATAGCGGGAAAAAATATTTTAAAGTTGCGTGTAACTTCTACTAAAATAATCTACCTTTACATCGTAAAGCACACGTAATGAATCTCAACTTTAAAACGATAGCAGAATTCAACGACTTCTTTAAAGACGAAAAGACTTGCTACGAGTGGTTTGAAACTATTCGTTGGAATGGGCAGCCAGTATGCCCACATTGCGGCACTGCTAAGGCTCCATATAAAGTAAAAGCACGCGGCAAGTTCACAGATATACCTTCTTATAGGTGTAGCGAAAGAGCTTGTGATTTACCCTTTACAGTTCGCACTGGCAGCATATTTGAAGGCTCTAAAGTAGAGTTCCGCAAATGGCTGCAAGCTGCTTACGAAATATCAATTTCAAAGAAGGGGATTAGCAGCGTAGAACTTGCCACGCGCATAGGCGTATCGCAGAAAACAGCTTGGTTTATCAATCACAGGCTTCGCGCTATGCTAACAGAAACAAGCCCCGAATTATTGAGCGGTGTGATAGAGGTTGATGAAACTTTTGTAGGTGGCAAAGAAAGCAATAAGCACGTTTCAAAAAAGACTGGCGGGCGCGGTAAGAGAGCAAGTAAAGTGAGTAAACGCGGCACCACCGGCAAGACTATGGTTTTAGGCGTTCTGCAAAGGGATGGCAAGGTAAGGACATTTGTAGTGCCGGACAGGAAAGCAGACACATTACAGCCAATTATGAGGGCAAACGTGGAGACGAACTCACGTATAATATCTGACGCACTGGCTTCTTATGTAGAACTTCGCGACCAATACCAGCATGAAAGCTGCAAGCATATACCGGGCGACTATCGCACTCATGGCGATGTGCATACGAATAACATTGAAGGTTATTGGAGCATCTTAAAGCGTGGTATTATCGGAACATTCCATTTCGTTAGCCCACAGCATTTGCAGCGCTACTGCAATGAGTTTGCGCACCGTTACAATACGCGCACTGCCACAACTCCCGAAAGGTTTTTTGCGGCCGTTCAGAACGCACATGGGAAGCGATTAAAGTACAGGGAACTTACTCCCAACCAACAAAAGAAAAGGGCTACTAAATAGGTGGCCTTTTTCTTTGCTCAAAGGCATTATCATAAGCAAAAAGAAATAATTAAAGAATCTTAAATTATACAGAAAAGTGGATAATATGTGTATAGTTTTGTAAACTATTTGTATTTTCGCACAAGTTTATACACCAAATACTATGGACAATAAAGATTTGACTGCGCAAGTAGAAAAAATCAAAAATGATGTTTCTGCCCAGCAAAAGGCATTTACAATTGTAATTAGTTTGCTCGAAAAAATACACGATGCAATGAATGCCGGATTTGAAGAGGTGAACGGCAGATTGGCTGTTTTAGAGGGGAAACAGGGGATGCAGGGGGTTAATGAACAGCTAACCGAAATAAAGAACGAATTAAATAGAATTCATACAATATACCCATATAAGGAGTTATTTGAAAATACGAAAATTATTTCAGGACAAGCATAGCTGATAAGGTTTTGTTTAGGAAAGTCGCCCCAATTGAGGCGGCTTTTTTTATTCAAATACTATGTATCGCGTGTAAATGGGTATAGTTACCTTTTTGTCTGCATGCCTATTCTTATTCTTACCGCCCACATAGGTTTCGTCAGCCTCTACCATACCAGACAGCGGTTTTGAACTGGTTTTCTCCTTTAGCATTTCACGTATTCTATGCAGCACAAACCATGCGGTTTTCTGGGTTATGCCCAATTGTGTTGCAAGCTGCACACTGCTTATCCCCTTCTTTGAAGTGCTCACAAGATAGGTGGCTGCAAACCATGTACGGAGTTTGATTTTAGAGTTCTCAAATATTGTCCCGACCGTAACAGTGAATTTCTTGCGGCAGTCTTTATTGCCACATTTAAATCCTCTGTTCGTGCGATATACCTTTTCACTCGCGCAGTGCGGGCATACGGGCTTGCCACCCCAGCGCAATTGCTCGTAGTAAGCAATGCACGTTTGCTCGTCTCTGAAATGGTCGAATAGCTGTTGTAGATTCTTGAATGGTGCGCTCATTTTCCTATCGGATAACTTACCTATTACAGTGCAATACTCGTGCCAGTTAGTCCCAGATAGTGCCTAAAAATCTTGTCCCAAATTATTACTAATAAATAATTTGTTTAATAATGTGTGTTGTCGTAACTTTGTCCCCAAAGGGGGCAACTGCTACCGTGTTTCAGTTACGCTAATGAGGCGGCTTACTTGGTAGAACATTCTCGTGAAATGTTTGCAGTATATGTTTGCTGCACTGTGTTGCCTTTTTGGGGACGTTATAGGTGTTATAATTTCAACATTGAGCCACTGCGATACAACAGCAGTGGCTTTGTTGTTTTCAGCAAAGTAACGTACGGTATTTGCGCCGTCAAAAAATAAGGTTAGCGTATTTTTAGGCCGTTATGAGACTACTCTCGTTTTTTCGCTTTTTGAGAGTAGTCTCATTTTTTTATTTTTTGAGACTACTCTCATTTTTTGAAAAAATGATACTATGCAGTTAGTCGGTTGACTTACCCTCCTTGGATAGTGACCTCAATGCGTTGTTGGCAACCTTGAAAAGTGCGCTATTAGTGAATGTTTTTTGTGATGAATCGAAAAGCCTTCTGCCTACACTTATTGTCAAGTATGCAGCCACTACCATCCGCTTATATGGGGTGTACATTTTTGAGTGCTTTTTAGAGGCATACTTCTTGAGATAGCTATTTATTTCATCGAAAAAAAACCTGATTACGTCATTATTCCTATAACTAACATTCAACTCCATCAAAAGAAACTTTTCGATACAGTTGTTAACCATCATTTGAAATGAATACTCAACTTTTCTCTTCTCTATCTCTGGCTTATATTCTTGGTTTCCAAACATGACCGCTGCCGCAACAAGAAGACCAGATTTTCTAAATTCCTGAATCGATGTTCCTTCAAATAGGTATTCATCATTTGCAGCAAACCTTGCAATAGCGATACGAAATGCTTCTTTATGCTTTTTACGCACAGCAATTCGATTGCGTTTAGCGGCTACCTGCTCAAATGTTTGTTGCAGGGCAAAAAATCTCTTAGCCACATCGTAGGGGATAGGTTCTTTCTTGTCGATGCATTTGTCTATAATAAAAAGATAATCTAAGTAGTTCTCGTAAAGAGATTTTTTTACCAAAAAACAACCTATGTTCTTATACTCTGCCAACCACTCGGGAGGTCTTCCGTCGCTGTGCTCCCTGAATGTTTTCTTGCCCATTTTTATGTATGCGATATAAAGATAATAATCGCATCGTAAGAAGCAAGTGATATGCTCTCTTTTGCGTAAATTGCAGTGTTATGCCTAAGAGAGAGAAGCAAAAGGGGGCTCCTGTAAAAAGACCCACTAAATATGAAGAAAAGCTGAAATTTGGTGGGTCTTTTGATGAACTGCTCTCCCTTTCATTGCAAGGGGCAGATGAATCAGTAAAAAAGAAAGATACCGAGAAAAGAGCAAAGCAGTCAGAATAACTTCAATCTTGTTAAATCAAGGAAAATTAGCCGCGTGTCCCAACTGGTATATAGTTACCTTAATTAAAATATAACAAAATAAAAATAAATTATGAGACATTTAAGAAATTTAATCGCTTTTCCGGTGGTCTTTATGTATGTATCGCTTTGGGCTATGTTTAATTTTGTTCATTTATTTTTTGATGGCTATGAAACAGGTGACGCGCTGCATATATTATATAGTCGTCTTCAGAACAATATGGATAGGCTCGTTTATCGCGGTAAATGGTTTGTACCTATCGTTTACCTACTGATGCTCATGAAAATTGCTTTTTTATTTTACAAACATAAATAATGACAGAAAAAAAATTATCCCCGCTTGGTGAGTTGTTAATTACAAAAGGAATCACGCAATCCCAATTTATTCAAATGCTGGCGGCTGGTGGCCACACATATAAGCGGTCTTTTATTTCCTTGCACGTTAATGGCAAAAGGTCATTTATGACTACCGAAACGGCAAAAATATTCGCTAAAACGCTTGGAGTGCCAATGGAGCAGATTTGTTGAAAACAATTTTATGATAGACAACTTTAATTACGAGTTATTTAAAAAGAAAGCCTGTATTTGTATCCCGACACTAAATAGGCTTGATTATTTGTTGCCAACGCTTATTAATTATGCTCGCAATATGCCCGATGTCAAAATATTGGTGTACGATAATGGCAAGCAGAATATTAAAAAGGCTCTTGAGGCTATTTCCGAATTTATCCCTGAAATAAAACTTAAAAGCATATTGGTTTTTGGTGGCAAGGGAGAAAATTTTTGTGTTGCTAAAAGCTGGAATATTTTAATAAGTTACGCATTTAAAATTGGCATGGAATTTGTTTTAGTATTAAATGATGATGTCTTCCTGAATTGGGACACTCACAGCTATTTCAGTTATTGCTATCACATGCTATCTGATGGCTCTTTATTTTTTAAGTGTTATGAAAATTACGATATGGCGGCATTTTTGATGAGAAAGGGGTGTTGGGATAAAGTAGGTGATTTTGACGAAAACTTTGTGCCTGCATACTACGAGGATGTTGATTATATGTACCGGATGAGGTTGGCGGGTGTTGATTGCATAGAAATACCATCCCTTACTCCTGATGTTTTTCAGCGGTCTAAGACAATTGAGGCCATGCAGGGGGATGTAGGAAAAAGACTTGAAATGAGTAAGAAATACTACAAATCGAAGTGGGGTGGAGATAAGGGGCATGAGAAATTTAAAACACCATTTAATGAAGCACAGTAAGATATTCACCACCGAACAAGTCCGCGCCATATTGGACGGCAGAATGACCGCGTTCTATGAGCGGGTGAATTGGTATATCCCGCCATACGACATTGAAACATTTAAAAAGGGGTACGGCTTCACCAGTCGGTGAATCGAACTATTGATGAGGATATTTACTCTGCATCAGAGGGCGAATATATCTACGATGACGCTCTACTGCACGGCATAGAAAAATCTATGTCAATTGTTGAACAAGAAAAAGGTAAACAATGATACAAGAAGTAATTAATAAAATTCCGTCGCAACTGGAGCGTATTTGAAAAGGATGATTTACTTGACTGGATAGACACGGAGCAATACTCTATGCGCGTAATAGACGGTAAGCATATCTGTGACAACTGCATCATGCACGATGATGAAGGAAATGAAATTATTGATACCGAAAGGAAAAAAACCAACCAGCAATGAGCAAGACAGCACTAACGATAGCAATTGAAAAAGTAGAAGATTCAATCAATACCTTTAAGATGTTTGAGGATATTAATGACCATGCCCCCTCCGTAGTTAGGGCGTTGCAGCAAACCTTAAATCAATTAAAAGCACTACTACCCACAGAGCGAGAACAGATTGAACAGGCGTTTAGGCGGGAAAGAAAAGTGGACAAACAAACAATTGAGTACTTTAAGGATAACACGCCATCATCCGATTACTTCACTAAAACTTATGAGCTTTAAAAACCACAGCAATGAGCAAAGAAATAATGACCCCGCAAGACTTTTTTGAAAGCAAGGGGTATAGAGTGGGAATATTTATTCCAATGCCGGAGGATGTTATAGAGTATGCGAAATACTACTATGAGCAGATGAGTAAGGAACTTATTGGAATCGTACTGGCCAATCTGTATAACCTACAGCAAGGTAAGACGACCATTGAAGAAATCATTTCACAGACCACTAAAACTCCATAAAATGCGCACAGCAGAAGAAATACTAAATGAATATTCGGCTATTTGGAAAGAGAATAAGCCGGAAAATGCAAAAGAAGCATTTATCGCCGCCATCAACGCCGCACGGTTAGAGGTGATTGATGAGATGGTGGAGAATAAGTATGACTATTTCAACTCCTACACATGTATAGCTGTGGAGCGCAAGGCTATAGACAACCTCAAAAAGCAGATAAAATGAGAATACTAACAAAATCTTTATTGCCGTCTTTTATTCTTGCAATTGCCATATTTATTGTTGGCAGCTTTGTATTTTCAACGTTAGATGTCTCTAAATGGAATGTCGCTTTTAAAGTATTCGTTGGAATAATTTGGTTGGGTGGGTCTTATGTAATGTCTGTCATTATTTATGAAGAAAACAAAGAAATAAAATGACCGCAGAACAAAAAGTTAAGCAGGTGTACCCTGATGCGTACATGGGATTTGATTTGTTTTTTGAAACATATTCGGTGTATAATGATGGTGATAATGATAAGCCAGAAAGAATTAGCGGTATGTTTAAAGGAACAAATGAAGCATGGGAAGATGCTGCAAAACGGCTGGAGGGGAAAAATGTTGATAATAATAAAAAATAAATGACTATGGAAAAATTTAATTTAGAAGAAGCACTTAAAAGACCTGAAAGGGTGATTTATAGAAAAGATGGCAAGCCACTTGAGTGGCACTATTTTAAAGATTCCATAGCGGCAAAAATAGTTGCCGTAACAGAAAATGGCCTTTTGTGTCATTATGACGAAAATGGAAAGCTATATAGCATCTTTGGAACAGATATTGATTATAACCTTGATTTGTTTTTAATGCCCCGTGAGGTTAAAATCTATAAAGCCGTTTATAAGGCAGACCTATCACCATATACCTGCAAAACAATTGAAGAGGCATTTGAATTATGTAAAAACAATCAATATGTCAAATCAATTATCGAAATTTGCATGGTTAACGGAAGGGTAAATGCTATACATACCGTTTGGGAATATCCTAAAATTTAAAAAATGAATTTCAGAATAATTAAAACCACTAAGGCCGAGGAAAATGACGTTGAATATGCGGTATATATACCCCAATTCATAACAGGTAAAATGGAATTTTGGTACTCCAGCGGCAACTTTAAGAATTATAATGATGCGATGCTACAAATATTGGCGTGGAAAACAATGGTTAAATTTTTGGAAAAAAGGTTTATTGAGCAAGAAATCGTTTATGAAGAAATATACATTTCTAAATAACTACTCAGGATAAATCATTATAGTTATAATCCTCATATTCCCCCTCATCCTCATTGATTTGGGGGATTTTTATTATTAAATCATCTCCGATTGTTTTATTTTCCATTTTAGATAATTCAGAAAGCGGAACATCCAAATTTAGCATTAGTGTAATCACAAAAATATTTTCGGTTATTTCGCCGGAATATAATTCCGATTCCACTTTAATTGGGTTTAGATTTTGCCAGCAGTCGGATGTAATTATGCCACAATCAACCAATATATCTTGTATTGATTCTAATTTATTTACATTATCTTTTGCAGTATTGCTACTCCAATAGCAATAAACGGAAATGCTGCAATTATTCAGCGGATATATTACCCCGTATTTTTTGTATTTTTTGGCGTAGTGAGCAGCCTGTTCTATTAATTTCTCTTTTGCCTCTGCCTCCCATTTAATAAATCTGTTATTTGGGCGTATATATCCTTTTATTCTTTCTGCCATCCAAGATATGGCATCATTAACGGATGTGCTTTTATTTACCCTCTTTGCTAAACTCCTGAAATTATTAGCAGGAATCCACTCATTCTTTTTACTTGGCACAGTCCCGGTTAATAAAAAATGAAACGGTAAATAAGCCTTATATACTTTCTTTTTTCGGGGCGGAATCGGTTTTCCAAATAACCCCATCATTCTTTTAGTGTATTTCTGTTCAGACATTGAGAAGCCAAGGATGGATTTTAGTTTGTTGAGAAATTATATATTGAGCCTGCTTTTTAAACTTATCGGTTTTAAAATATCTATCCAGAGATAGCCACCTAAATGAATATTCAGATGGCGTGGCATTTATCAGTGAGTGTATTTTGTTTTTTGTAACCCGCTCAAATTCTGATGCTTCTTTAATTGACCTATAGGCGGCCAACCTTTCGCCATTTATGGAAACCTTTACAACGGGTGATACTGATGCCGACAAGGAGGGTATTTTTTTAAAATCACACAAGACATAGGGGGCTATTAATTCATCAGAGCATTTTTCGCAATATTCCAAATTAGCATACCTATTATCTGTGGCTATTCCGTTTATGTGGCCGATTTCCTTTTTATCCCCGGCTGCGGGCATAAATGCTTCAGCTACACAGGACTTAACATCATGCCACTCCTTATTTATTTGGAAGCGAACATAGCCGCTATTTCGGCTTATATTTTGTTTCGTGATGATAACCCTGCCATCGCCATTAATATGCCCAATTCTGCCAAGATTTGAAACAACCCGCATCTTCTTTTGGTTGGGCATTGGCAGCCATATTTCTCCTTGCATTGTTTCCGAAGATGTGTTTTGCCAATTATCAAGTATAGTATTCATTTTTAAAAGTTCATTTTTTGTAAACAGTAATTTACTGCAATTATCATACCAAAAAACAAAAATAAAACATTAAATTTGCCACTATTCACTAAAAAAACTTTTTATGATTCCACAATTAATCGTATTTATTACAGGGGGTGTTATTGGCAACATAACTGCTACTATTCTGCAACACAACGCAAAAATTAAAGCACTTGAGGCCAAGCTCGAAAAGTCGGCAAGCGATATGAAGGATGAGGCCATTCAGCAGGGTATGCAAATTATAAAGAACCTACATGGTGTCATGGGGGAAGACTTGTCTGAATTACATGATAAGGTTGACTTAATACAGCATTCTGTTTCTGATGCGATAGAAGGAAAAAAAATAGCGACCGATATAACGGTTGAGACCGATACAACAGATTCTGCGGCAACCCAAGTAAGCGCTTAATTTTTTAGGTAACGATATATTTGGTTGTACCAACACAATTATAGAAAAGCAAAACGCGGACGCATGGCAATCCGCACATGAACAACTCAAAAAAGAAGGTAAGTTATGAAACTGACACCGGCACAAAAAGAAGTGGTACGCAAGATGCGTGAGGGCAAAACGGTATTCCGCGCTCATGTTAACTGGTTCTACTCGGATGGCGCTTGTTGTTCACGATTGAATAACTCAACAATGCAATCACTTTGCAGGCTTGGCATAATTGACACTCCAACTTTCAATAACTCCCGCGAGGATTACACCCTTACCGACCTTGGCAAAACGATAGACCTATAACCACGCATTTTTAAACCTCAATTTCGATGGCAAAAAATAGAACAATACGTGTTTTTCCAGATGGAAATGTCTGGGTAGCACAGAAAGATGGTTCAGCTAAAGCTTCCGCCGTGCGAAGGACAAAGGACGAGGCATTGAGCGCAGCCCGCGAAATTGCCATCAATCAAGGTCTGGCGATAATAATACATGGCAGAGACGGAAGAATACAAAAAACAGTAAGGCCTGAGGATAATGTAAAGGAAGGTTGTTTTATTACGACCGCGTGTATTCAATAGGTAACTATATACCAAAAATATTTTGTAAATAGAAAAAAAATATTTTGTAGTTTAAAACAAATGCCTTATATTAGCACATTAATTCGATGAGCATATAAGGCATTTGACCAGCACATTCTTCAGTCTGGTCTTTTTAAGAAGGCAAGTATAAGGCATTTAGAGGGCCATACAGGCCAGCAAAACACACAAACCTCCCCCACCCACATATAAGGCATCCAAACAAACAGGGCGGCGCATACGCGCTCATTCGCTCCTTCCAACTTGCGGGCATTTTTTTAAACAAG
>Ga0208739_1000257_pt1 | contig 17216 bp, 23 predicted proteins | sample CryBogCBE27Jul09_FD_184566 | JGI IMG/M metagenome (GOLD analysis project Ga0208739, IMG submission 184566) | Freshwater microbial communities from Crystal Bog, Wisconsin, USA - CBE27Jul09 (SPAdes) (version 2) | ecosystem: Environmental > Aquatic > Freshwater > Lake | place: Crystal Bog... | reverse complement strand
AGGACCACAGGGTGTTGCCGGACCACAGGGTGTTGCCGGACCACAAGGACCACAGGGTGTTGTTGGACCACAAGGACCACAAGGACCATCTGGTCCGCAAGGTGTAATTGGATTTACAGGGTTTACAGGACCAACAGGACCATCGGGTCCGACAGGCGTTACTGGACCTCAGGGCCCGCAAGGTCCCGGACTTAGCGCAGTAAGCGTTCCTCTTTTTAGTACAAGCACAGGTACAGTAGGAAATATTGCGTTTGATAATACATTTACCTATATATGTGTTGCTACTAATATCTGGCGTAGATCTGTATCGACCACCTTTTAACCCAGTATAAATACACTACTATGAACAATACAACGTCAACATCTAAGCCAAATGAAACAGGATCTGTTCGAATCCAGGGACATATCAAAATTTTCGATCCAGAAACTAAGGAAGTTTTTATCGATAAGCGTAACGCTATTCATTATGAAAACTTTTCATTAGCACTAGCTCGTAGTTTGAGTAATCAAGGATACGGTACTATTTCTGAAATGAGTTTTGGTAATGGCGGTACTCGTGTTGATCAAACTGGTATTATTACATATCTAACACCAAATGTTATTGGCACTAATGCCAATCTCTATAACCAAACATACTATAAAAATGTTGATGCTCGCAGTACTGCTGACCTAGATCCTGCTAGAAATTACATGGAAGTTCGCCATGTAAGTGGTGCTCCGTATTCAGATATCCTAGTCAGTTGTTTATTAGATTTTGGCGAGCCAGCGGGACAACAGGCGTTTGATAATGCTACCAACAGTGACGGAACTTTTGTGTTTGATGAATTAGGATTAAGGGCATATACTCCAGACGGTCCTGGTATGGGAGATTTGTTAACTCATGTTATTTTCCACCCTGTGCAAAAATCTTTAAACCGTATGATACAGATTGATTATACTGTAAGAATACAAAGTCTTACTAGCGGAATTTAACCATGCCTTATCAATTAAAATTTTCAGATCCTACTAAGACTACTTCTATCACTGTACCGGATATGCCGCCTGGTATCAATACAGTTGATACAAGTTTAAGTCTTATTGGCAAGGGATATCCAAATTATGGACAAGCCACTGCACAGAATTTTGTAAATTTATTAGAAAATTTTGCAGGACCTTTTCCGCCGCAAAATCCTATCGAAGGACAACTTTGGTACGATACCAGTGATCCTTTAAATAAAAAATTAAGAATAATGGACGGGTCCGCTACTGCGGCTCGTTGGCCTAGTGCAAATGGTATCTATCAACAAGCACAAGATCCACAGCTAACAGGAACCGTTAGTTTAAAGAACGGTGATATATGGGTTGACACAAATGAAACCCAGTTAAAAATTTATTCAGCAGGTGCATGGACTGTAGTAGGTCCTTCAGCATCAGGAAATGCTACAGGTGCAGTAGTTGCAAGTGTAACTGATGTTAACGGTTCTACTCATAATGTAATTTTAGAAAAATCTAATGGCACAGTAGTATCTATTATATCCGCAGATGCATTTACACCTAATCCTGTTATTGCTGGATTCAGTTCAGTTCAAGTTGGCATTACTCTAAATTCAAATAGTAAAATTACAGGAACAATTGACAAGGCACAGCAGTTATCTTTAAGTTCGGGCGTAACAGTTCCTGCAGATAACTTTTTAAGAAAAGATGATTCTACCATACATGGTCAAACCATAACAGGCGGTATCTACTTTAGCACTCCTAGTAATCAATCTGGAGCAGCCAACCGAGATGGTATAGTTATCAATGTTGCAGGACAGCCATACTCAGAGTATGTACAATTTTACAAAGATATCACTACCAATGGTGTAAACTCTGCGGTTGTTGCAAATAGTAGAGTTACAGGAAACATTGTTTTAAGAATTAGTAATTCTAATCTAGTTACAGTTGCACAACAACAAGTGGCCATTGCAACCAATCTTGCAGTTATCGGAGGAATCAAAGTAACAGGCGCGGTAACTGCTACAAACATAACAACAAATAATCTTTCAGTATCGACAAACACTTCAATTGCAAATAATTTATTTGTAGGCGGAGTATCTACAATGACTGGAACATTGACATTGGGTACATCTGCAGGTAGCGGAGTTGCTGTTGTTCCTAAAACAGTAGGAACTTATGATATTGGTACAGTTAGTACTCCGTTTAGAACTGTCTATGCTCAGAATATCTATGCATCAAATTTTAATCCTTATCCAGGAACACTACAATTATGGGCAGGCGCTACTCCGCCATCTGGCTGGTTAGCATGCGATGGCAGTAATGTGTTAATTTCGACTTATCGAAATTTATATGCGGCAATTGGTACACTATACGAAGTTACTATGCCGCCTTCGGGATATTTTACATTGCCTAAATTAGTTACAACTGGAATTTTGCAGACTCCTACTGCTCCATCCCCAATTTACATTATCAAATATTAATATGGCATATACAATTTTAAACACTGACGGAACAACATTAGTACAAATATCTGATGGAACAGTTGATCAAATTGCAACTAGCCTTACGCTGATAGGTAAAAATACCAACGGCTACGGACAGTACTTCAATGAAAATCTTGTGCAGATGTTGGCAAATTTTGCCAACACAGCCGGTAGTCCTCCTCGTAGTCCCCTAAAAGGGCAGTTGTGGTATGATACCACTAGCAAAAAATTAAATGTATATGATAATGGATTTAAGTCAGTTAGCGGTGCTATAATTTCTTCCACACAACCTGTAAATCTTGCCAACGGAGATTTGTGGTACGACACAACTAATTCTCAACTTAACATATATGCAAACAACACAGCAACAGTAGTTGGTCCTCAATTTTCTAGCACTTTAGGAAAAAATGGTTGGGTAGTTCCGCCTAGTTCTAGTCCTATCAAAGATCAATACAGTAATTCTCAGCAGGTAACTGTAATGTATGATTACAACTATCCTGTGGGCATTATTAGCAAGACTTCATTTGTAATGTCGTCAGCTGATTCACAAACTTATTATTCGACATCAACTGCTACTGTAGTAAAAGGCCTAACTGTTAACGGTGACATTTCTTATACAGGACAACTAGCTCAAAGATACTTGTCAGTATCGTTAAACATCAATACTTTGTTAAACGGACAGAATGTTGATGTCAGCAATAAAACACAAGTTGACCAAAATCAAAATCCTGCAATATGCGGAATTCTAACTAAGATGTTTCCTCCAAGCGGCAACACCAATGTATCATTAATTAACGAAGCCGGCGTGGCATTAGGTACTGAAGCAAGGGTTCTTTGTAACTATACTCTACCTGCGCCAGGCGGATACCAAGTTCGTAGATTTAAAGTTGATCTAGTAGGCGGAGTACCTGCGTGGGATGTGTGTTTAACTACATCTACTTCCGCAATAGTGGCAAACTTGGTATACTAAGGATAAAAAATGGCATACGACTTATATAAAAGCGATAAAGTAACATTACTAGTAGAATTAGGTGACGGTGTAGTTGACAACACTCACGCCAGTATCAGTTTTATTGGAAAAAATGTTTCTAACTATGGAACGGTACAGAACGAAAATTTCTTATGGTTATTGGAAAATTTCAACAGTACACAACCTCCTGCCAACGCAATAACTGGACAACTTTGGTTTGATGCAAACGCCAACAGGCTACGTCTCTATGATTCTAGTGCTGTATGGAATCAGATTCCTGCAATTATATACAGCACTACAGCAACAAATCAAACCAATGGCGACTTTTGGTATGACAGCGCAAATGATCAATTAAATGTTAAAACAGTTAGTGGATATACCCTAATTGGTCCAAAATCTGCTGCCGTAACTGCACAACGATTGGCTCATTCGGCTAACATTAACGGAGTAGCATTTGATGGCAGTGCTGACATAACTGTTACCTGTACACTGACTAACGCATTATCAACAGGATCTTATATATTGGGATCTAAATTTGACGGTTCTGCCGCAACTACTTGGTCGGTAGACACAGGTGTAGTGAATACTGCTACACCTTTCAAAGTAGTAGCAAGAGACAGCGTTGGGGATATTTGGTATAAAGTTGGTCACGGTCAGGCATCTTCGACAGTCTATGCTGACCTTGCTGAAAAATATCTAGCAGATCAAGAATATCCTATCGGCACAGTAATGTCAGTAGGCGGTTTAAAAGAAGTTACAGCTTGTCAAGTTGGTGATAGACCGATTGGAGTTGTTAGTGGTAGTCCCGGTTACATGATGAATGAAGGTCTAGTAGGCGGAACTTATATTGCACTCAAAGGTCGAGTACCTGTTAGAGTTCAAGGAGTTTTATCCAAAGGTGATTTGTTAGCGGCAGGAAATGATGGAACTGCACAAAACATGTGGATTAATGATGGAATTCCTTTTGCAGTGGCCTTAGAAGACAACGATGGAAGCAAGACTGTAATCGAAGCAGTTGTCCTATAAATATTTTAAAAGAGTAAACTATGCCTTATATTTTAAAGAAAACTAATGGAGCAACATTAACCACTGTTAACGATGCATCGTTAGATGTTACTACGAATTTAACTTTTGTAGGTAGAAATTATTCGGGATATGGGCAACCAATTGATCAAAACTTTTTATACCTATTAGAAAATTTCTCAAACTCTACAGCACCAAACAAACCTATCCAGGGCCAACTGTGGTTCAATAATATTACTCAACAATTAAATGTAAATTATGATGGAACAAATTTTGTAGGATTGGCTAGTCTAAGCGTTAACACCACTGCTCCTGATATTGCCAAAGAAGGTACGCTTTGGTGGGATAGCATCAACAAACAATTAAATGCCTATGATGGCAGTCAGTATACCGTTGTTGGTCCTCAACAATCTGGTGTAGCAAACTGGCAAGCAGTTAGAGAATCAGGCGTTGGAATTGATTTACCAGTGCCAATCCTTAAAGGTGTTATTGGTAACAATACAGTTGCAGTTCTATCTAATTTAGATTTTAACACAGATCCAACATTATCGACTTTGCATGGTACATTCCCGCTTATTCAACAAGGACTAACCATTGCCAATGCTGATGCGGCAACAGGTGTTTCGGCTGTCTCGACTAGTTCAGGATATATGATTTGGGGTACAGCCGCTCACGCATTATTGGCAACCAATGCTACTACTGCTACTTCTGTTGGTATTACTGATGCTACTAGTGTCAACGCAACTTATTATTTGGCTCTATCTGGAACACATGCTAACAGTAGTGCGTTATCTGCTGATACAGATTTAACCTATAATCCTAACACAAACACAATCGGTTCGTCATCAGTTGTATTCTCTGGTGCCGCTAGTTCAGCCAAATATGCAGACTTGGCCGAAAGATACGAAGCTGATCAAGTCTATGAACTAGGAACCGTTTTAGTAATCGGCGGGTTGAAAGAAGTCACAACTACTACTAAATTTGCTGATACAAGGGTAGCGGGTATAGTGAGTAAAAATCCAGCATATATGATGAATTCTGAAGCTGGAACCGACGAAACTCACCCCTATATTGCCTTAAAAGGTCGTGTTCCTTGCAAAGTTCATGGCTATATTGAAAGAGGTGATCTACTAGTTACTAGTGACTATGCAGGATATGCCACAGCGGCTAAATCTGTATCCGAAGGTGCAGTAATAGGAAAAGCCCTGCAAAGTAATTCACAGGGCTTTGGATTGATTGAAGTACTGGTAGTTTAAACTGCCATTGGTGCTTTAATAGCTTCGTGACTTTCGTATCCTTCTAGTTCGATATCTTCCATTTCAAATTCTGTAACAACAGAAATATCAGGATTTAATTTCAAAGTAGGTAATGGCAACGGCTTTCGAGCAAGTTGTTCTTTAACTTGATCAAAGTGGTTGTTATAGATATGAGCATCACCAATTGTGATAATCAAATCTCCTACTTCTAAATTACACACCTGTGCAATCATATGTGTGAATAATGCGTAACTAGCGATGTTAAAAGGCACTCCAAGAAACATATCCGCTGAACGCTGATACATCTGGCAACTTAATTTTCCGTTGGCAACATAAAATTGTGCCATCATATGACATGGTGGTAATGCCATTAAATCAAGTTCACCTGGATTCCATGCTGTAATGATATGTCTACGGCTATATGGATCTTCTTTGATACCTGCAATTAATTCTAACAGTTGATCGTGATTTTGAAGTACAACTTTATTAACGCGGACCAACGGCTTACGCCATCTGCGCCATTGCACTCCGTATACACGACCTAGATCGCCGGGGTGTCGTTGTAGTTTTTTGCCAACCCAATATGGAGCAGTGGCATTATCGGACCAAATTGTTTTCTTATCAGAGTAGCGATTACCGTGTAAGATTTCCTTTAAACGATTTTCGTCACCACTGCCTTCAATAAACCAAAGTAGTTCACTAACCACTGCCTTCCATGCTAGTTTCTTTGTGGTAACTGCCGGAAAGCCTTCAGTCAAATCAAAACGCATTTGAAGACCAAAGATACTGCGAGTACCTGTACCTGTTCGATCAGGACGATCCTCGCCGTTTTCTAAGATATCTTTTAATGCGTTAAGGTATGCAATTTCTGGATGCATTATTCAACTTCTACAGTTACTTCTTTTTTCTTTTTGCTCTTAGGAGGATCAAGTTCATCGGCCTTCTTGCGAAGTTGTTGCGCCTGCTTGAACAATGCATCTGCTCTTGAACGAAGTTCTGTAGGAGTCATTGTTTCTAAGAAATCCTTAGATTGCTGTTCACTCTCTGTAGTAACTTCTGCTTTTGGAGCAGGAGTTTTAGCATTAGGCTTAACACCATCAGTAACTGCTAGATCGTCGATACTAACACCTTTCTGTTCAGCAATGATCTTATTCAATTCATCTAATTGAATAGTTTGCTGAGTAGTAGGAGTCATCAATACCAAGTTGGTAGGAACCTTTTTAAGGTGTCCACGAGTGTGCAAAAACTCTAGCATGTTACTACCGTCTGGGAATCTGCGTACTGCCAAAACATCGGCTAGTTCGTTAGCCTGTTGACCTGTGTCTTCTTGTACTAATGCCATCAATGAATCATGATACGCATCAGGTAGACCTTGAGTTCCGACTACCAATGCACTATTTGAATCACCTGGCAATGTGCGATAGGCAACAACTACCCTTGCACTATTGTTCTTCATCTTTCCAATATGTTTGATAGCCATGATCTATCTCCTTAAGCTGTAGGTGCTTGAGTGCCGTCGGCAGGTGCTGGAGGTGTAACTGCGTTTAAGAAAGTGTTAAGACGATCAAAAACTGCACCAACTGCACTTGCTTCGTTTGCACCAAATGCACCACGACGAACTGCTGTGTCAACAATGGCTCTTAAATTTTGTAAGTCATTTAGACTAAATTCTGGAGCGGCTGGTTGTTGTACAGGAGCTTCCACCGCAGGGCTTGCTACTTGTGCTGTTTCGTTGTTATCCATTTTAAATTTCCTTTTTGGTATTATGTATATAAGGGCATCCTAGAGTTAACATTAGTAATTCTTTAGGATCCTCTATTCCAACTTCAATTACCTCGACCATTTTTGTATTTTGGTCAAGAATAAAATTCTTTTTAATCGCATATCTACTATTCAAATTGTAGTTTATCCAATTTTCAAGTAGTTTAACATCGACGAAAGATGACTTATCGACTGATATCTTAGTAAAGTGTTCTGGAATGAAAGATAGTTTCCTACATTCCAGTACACTTAACGGATTAACTTCACCTCTGCTGAGCGACATTAACTACCTACTTATTTATAGTGTGCTGTCTGACCATGGGGCGCAATTATGGAATCGTTGCCATGGATAATAAACAGGGTGTCACAATAGTCTTCATCACCCCAACTTCCGCAAGGGTAGCCATCTGTAAACATGATAAACTTTTTAGGTTGGATATCTTGATGTTTCATAAAAGACCAGTTTGCATCGAAGTCAGTACCGCCACCACCCTTGCACTCATAACTCATAATGTCATCTGCGGTATCGCCTGTAAATTGAGCATAGTTATATACATCTGTGTCAAAGCACCAGATGTCCAATTTAAAGTCTACATATTCATCCATAATACCTTTAACTTCACTTAAGAAGTCATTGGCCATTTTGTCGCTAATACTACCTGACATATCAATAGCCACTGACACATCAATAGTTTCTTCATTCATCATACCTGGCAATACAGCACCGCAATGTTGCGATTTACGATTAGGACGGCTAAAACTAAAATTGCTTTTTAGAATACTTTGGATATTCATACGCAACAACTGTCGCCAATCCATTTTAGGCTCTGTAAAACTCTGTATCATTCGAGCTACGCCTGCAGGCACTTTGCCAGCACCTGCGGCTTGTGCGGCCGCAACCATTGCTTCCTTGATCTCATCACGGATTTGTTTCTTTTCCTCAGCAGTTAGCTTTGGACGACCTTTACCATTACCGTCCTTATTTTCTCCGTCTTCGCCCTCGCCGTCTTCGCCCTCGCCGTCCAAATGTTCGTCAAGCAATTCACCTAGAGTAGAGATATCAATTTTGATAGCTTTCTTTTCTACATCATTGTAAATTTGTTCATATGACCAGCCGCGGTATTTGTCATCTTGGAAAATTTTAATCCAATCTGGCACTTCACCAATGCGTTCATCTTTTAAAATTTGATTAGCGGCATAGTCTGCGGCAATATTAGATAGTTGGGGATCTCGATGATCACGACGACCCATGTGATCAAACACATTATGTAATACTTCGTGTGCAAACCCAAACTCAGCTTGTTTAGGTGTTAGTTTGTTTACAAAATCATTTGAGTAATAAAAATTACGACCATCTGTAGCAAGGGTAGAACACCAGTCACTTGCATCAATTAGCTTCATACGAGTAGCAAGGTTACCAAAGAATGGATGACGAAGCAACAAGCCAACACGAGCTGTAATAAGTTTTTCTACAATCTTATTCTTTTCGGATTCTGTAAAGACACGGCGCTCTTGTTTTGCCAAATCTTTGTTAGCAGTTGATGTTTTAGCTGACATATCTACCTTTCATTAAAAGTATATTATACATGAATTTATTAAAAATGTCAATAAAAAAGCCCCGAAGGGCTTGTTTTATTCCATTGCTTGGATAATGTACTTGCCGTATTGCTCATGGAAACGATCGAAGTTATCCAATTTGCTAGCATCAAACGGCAGTTGATAGTTTGTCAATGCAACTTTGGCACCCATAACAACCAACTCAGTTGGAAAATTGTCCATCATAAAGCCAAAGAAGTTGTCTGCCATGTTATCCCAACCCTTAACTTTCTTCTCATGTGCAGTCTGAAGTTCATAGCACATTGAAACAGTTAGAGAATACATTGCAGAGATTTCTTTAATGCTGGACTTTTTAATCTTACCATTAAGGATATCTTCTGGCTTGGGCATCTGTTTAGCAACACGACGGTGTGCCATAAACTTAACAGCAAGGCCTTCACCGACTGCACCTGCTACTAGGTCAGTCAAAGTACCTTCTGGCAAGTCGTCATCTGCAAGCAACTCGCTCACAAAACTCCATGAACGGGGAGTAGCAAACGCACGGCTTGAGCTTTTTGGATCAAAGTCGTACAAGTCTTGTTTGGCAAAGCCAATATAACCAACAACCTGCTCGTGAACTTTGTTCATAACAGCCCATTCTAGCCAGTCTTCGTAGTCAGATTTGAGTTCGATGTGAACAAAACGGTTAGCCAATGGACTAGGCATACGATAAGTAACACCCTTGTCAGTTTCACGGTTACCAGCGGCAACAATTGAAACACCTTTTGGCAAAATGTATGTGCCAACACGACGGTTCAAGACCAATTGGAAAGCCGCCGCCTGTGTAGCAGGAGCCGCAGAGTTCAATTCATCCAAGAACAGGATAGCAGTAGACTCTGGATCTGTAGGCAATTCTGCCGGAGGAGCCCAGCTCATTGTATTGAGTGTAGAGTTGTAATAAGGAATACCCTTGATGTCAGTGGGTTCCCAAAGACTCAAACGAACGTCAATGACTTCTCGTCCTTGTTCGTTACCAATTTGTTTAACAATATCTGATTTGCCAATGCCTGGAGGACCCCACATGAACACTGGTCGTTGAATTTTGATACACTTACGAAGACTGCGTTTTGCTTCGTTTGGAGTAACTGTGCGATTGCTAGAAACTTTTTCTGCCATAATAAACTTTCTGTTTAGTGTTTAAAATTGTTGAACACCGACTGTTTCAACATGTATATATTATACAGCAGATCTAGTTTTAGGTCAAGTAGATTTTTGTCTTTCAGATTTAATGGCACCGTATTTTTTGATGTTGCCAGAAAACAACACCAATTGAATAGCCATCTTTTCACTAAAGACATAGATTTCTTTTTTGGTTAGATAGAATGGGCAGTCAATAAAGCGATCTAGCCAAATAACCAACTGATTGGTCATTTCAACTGGCTCGTCAAATTTAACTTTATATGTTTGGATACCAGCAGTAACCAGTGCTTCGAATCCCAAATCAGAAAGTTGTAGACCGCCATGCTCTTTTTGTCTTGTGCTTGACCACCAAGCGCCTAATGCTTGTTTAAGTGTCTTCTCGTCGTATCCGGGTCTTAGTATATTCAGTGCTTGACGAGTAGTTTCAAGTTTGAGATTCATCGATTATTTTCTCTCCAGTCGTTAGTTTATAAACAGAGAAATCCGATGTTTGAAACAATTTGTTGAGTTTTTCGGAAAGGTTAAATGCATGTCCACTGTTAGAAAAACTAACCTTTTTATATTTAGGACCTAGGTGTTGTACAACACTACTGGTCTTTAAATTGATAGGGTTATCTTGATAAAATACTGCCCAAATGGCATCAGCTTCTAAAACTTGTTCTGTTTTATAAGTTTTTTTATTAGTTACTTCTAATAATACCTTTGGTTTGGGCCTACTCATATATACGCTTCTCCGATAAGTGCGTATATATTTATCCAAATTGATTAAAATGACCCACCGTCCATATTGATTACAATTTTGTCTGGTTGCGCAGTAGAAGCAGATTGATCCAAATCACCTGCTAATCTAGTCATAACAACACTAAGACTATTTTGAAGATCGGTAACTTCTTTAATAGTCATGGTAAGATTGCGTTGATTGCTTTTAATAGCAACACGAGCTTTATCTAGAAAATCTTCTATAGGTAATGTGTTTAATTGTTTCATAGTTTATTCACATTATTTAATACAGATTTCATTTCAGTTTCTGTTTTAAACGGTCCGTGATAAGGGTAGCGTTCAAGTGTAATTAGTTTAGGACAATAGCTCTTGACCCAACCTTTACGGAATTTGATCACATAATAACCTGCACAATATTGACTTTTACTTTTTGCACTTTTTGCATATAACGGTAATTTTTGTCTAACACTATACACAGGTTCATATGGTTTAGAACTACAAGGATAATCGTATATAGAAAATACCTTGTTATCTACACTATCACCTCTAGCTTTTTTAACACCTTCTTCAAATAAGGCAATACCTAGTTCTGATTTTAAATCATTAAGATTGGGAAAATCTATTTTTTTGCCTTGTTTTAAAAAAGAATATCCTTTTTTGGCTTTAGAAATTGATCCTAACTTGCTATCGCCATCTTTAATTAACCATTCTTTATTTGGTACTAATACTTTTGCTGTTGAATTCATTGTACATACCTTGCATTAAGCGGTTCTGCATAGCTATTAACCTGTTCGCTAATTTTTTGTAGGTCATATTCTGCGCAAAACTTAAGAAGTCGGACTCCAATTTGTGGAATACTTTTATCTGCGGTAGTTGCAGTTGTAATTGTTTCTTTAATTAGTAATTTGATATCTGCAGGTTGTGCGGTCAAATCACATAATACTACATTACGAGAATAATCATCTAACACACGATGTTCGATACCTTCGTGGTCGACCCAACGCTGGAGCATCATATTGTTCCAATTATATCCTTTTGAGTCTCGATCGGCAAATGCTTCACGGAGACCAACCTTATTTTTTGTGCCTTTCTCGCGTACTCCCGGATAAGCACTAAAGATGTTGTCGGAGGTGTCGCCACGCATACACTTCTCAAAGAGTAACCATTGTGGGTCCGGCTCGGCTTTTGGCAGATTAGTTTTCTTATCAATAACACGCTTACCTTTTTCATCAAAGTATCCCTCGTGTGTAGTTGTGATTTGCATAACACCATTATATTGTTTTACATTAGGTGCAATCAATTGTGCAAAATCTCCATCTGTCGAAATGATAACATGGTTATCATTTGGATGGGCTTGAATGAAACCGGCAATTAGATCGTCAGCTTCTAGTTGCGTATGATGTAATACAGTACAATTGGTTTTATTAATAATAAAATCTTTAAATTGATCAAAAGTTTCCCAAAATACTTTTTCTTCTTCTGCTTCACGAGGGCTATGTGCCGCACGAGCTTCTGTACGCTGACGTTTGTAAGGCTCATAATAATCTTTGCGCCAGCTTCGACCTTCGAGGCAGAAGATAACATGGTCACCTTTGAAATCACGCCATGCTTTGCGTACACTGCCTAAAACAGTGGCAATACTCATACCTACTTTGTCTTCAGTAGAACCGCGAACTACATGTCGAGCACGGAAAAATGTGTTAGCAGTATCTACTAAAATATATGTTTTTGACATTAAGAAACCTCAGACTTTCCATTACCTAAATTGTTTACATTGATAAAACCTGCACCACGTCGGCTCATGTCAACGCCTTCTTCGCTTGCTACATTACGACACAACTCATTGAACCATTGATCAACAACTGCTTCGTCAGTTTCACCGGTATAGCCTGCTGTCTTTAATTGAACAACAAAATATTCATTCCAATCAAGTTCAAAAAACCCGTTGCGAATATTATCTTTATTGACATGAGTATCTAATACAGCTACCCAAGGTTCTTTCTTTTCTGTAGCAATTTCTTTTGGCGTCTTTGTTACTTCGGCTAATTTCTTTTCAGCTTCTTGTGCTTTGAGTAACAAAGCTTCGGCCGCTTGTTTAGCCTCTAGTGCTTCTGCTTCTAACTTATCCAAGCCTAAGATTTTTTTAACAAAATTCTTCATTAGGTTCCCCACTCATTTTTAAACAACGGCACCTGTAGCCTATCGCTATATCTCCACCCGCGCTTCATTGCGGCAAGGGCAACAGATTTAGCATTGAGAGTGTACACAGACTCAACACCGCCAATAGGCATAAGGTATATGTGACCTGTAAAGCCCGCCGCTCTATATTGTTCAACTGCTCGTTCTGCATCTTCGATATCCTTTTCTGTTGCTACTACGAATTTTAAATAGGCTGTACCAAACCATTCATATTGACAAACAACTTCTGGTTGTATAGCATCTTCCCACTTCTCACCACTGCAAGGTAATTTAGCACTTACACTAAATGTAATTTCTCTACCTTTAACTTGATTCTTCCATTTAAACAAATACTTCTTAAAGTCATCGCTTAGTCGTTGAGTTCCATTTGTTTCAAATGTAATCTCTTTCAACCCATTCATGCCAGGTTCTTCTAGTAGATCTGGATATTGTCGTTGCCATCCTAGCAATGGCTCGCCTCCAGTGATGACAAGGTGCTCATCCCGCCAGGCACCGTATGGGAGAAGTTGCATAATTCTGGTTGCGATGGCTCCAGTTGTAAGCATTGGACTAAGTTCTTTAAAATCAGGATGCCAGCTAGCATAGCTATCACACCCAGTACTAACCAGTGGGAGTTCTTCATATTTGTTATAGTGATGTACGACTTGTGCAATATCCTCTGCCTCGGTGCTTAGTTCTCCTGCCGGCATACCGAACCCTGCACATTTAAAGTTACAGCCAAATGTACGCAAGAATATACTTGGTACTCCCATATAGCGACCTTCTCCTTGTACGCTATAAAATAATTCTGCGATTTTAATTTTGCTCATTATATTCCTTTACATAATACTAGTTTACTATAAATATTTAGGCAAGTCAACTCGTATGAATAAATTAATAACCAAAATATATTGGAACCTTAGTGATCATTGTAAAGCAGAGTGTGATTACTGTCCTGTACAATATCGAGGTGGAGAATTAATTCACGAAACCAAAGACTACATCAGAGTTGCAAAGTTATTAATTGATTCGTATTCTGCTCAAGGTAGAATAATTGATTGGGAATTTGACGGAGGTGAACCTCTTGATTTAGATGATCCGGTCACTTTATTAAAACTTTGTAGAGAAAATGGTGAGTCTATGAAGTTACATACCAATGGTGGGCGGCTTTGGCTAGACTGGTGGGCAATCGAGCCCTATGTAGATAATTTACATCTTTCTTATCATTATTGGCAAAATCCTGCCCTTATAAAATATATAGTAGATACCTTTCAAAAGAAAAGAAAACAAATTCATGTATCAATTCCTATTAGACCAGATCATTTTGAAGAAGACATGGCTAGGGTAAATGTAGTAGAATCTGACCATAACATTGTTGTTGGAAAATCAGTACTCTATAGAAATGCTGATAGAACCGGCGGAATGTTTAATTATAATTCAGAACAGCTGGCAATAATGAGTGGAGTTAAAGTTAAAGAAATACGAAAAGTACAATCACAGCCTGTAGTAGAAAAAATTATTAAACAAGCACCACTAGTACAGGAAAAGGTTGTATTTGAAACAACCACTTGGAATGATAGATATAAAGAAACTTATAGCAAAAATCCTGTGTATACAGGACAACTATGTAATGTGGGTGTTGAACATCTAAGAATCAGTCACGGGGGTTGGGTAGCAGGTAGTAACTGTAATAATCAACCATTGGGCAATATTTGGGATGAAGGATGGATGCCGCCATCTACGCCACAGGTATGTACTATGCTAGCCTGTGTAGATTCATCAGATCAAAAAATTACAAAATTTCCTAATCAGTGATTGTTTGTTTCTTCTCGAAATCTTTCTAAGAAACTTTCAAGATAACAGCTATGTTCTGTAGGAGGGTCCTCTGATACAGAAATATAGTGTATCCATGTTTTATCTAATTCAACAACTGTGGCAAGGACACGAAATTTCTTTTGACCAGCACTACTCCAAGTACTTCCTATTCTAGGTAACTTTTTCATATATAGTAGACCATTGTTTAAGTTTTTCAATTTTAGCAACTTTTGCTAAATCTAATGCTTGTTTATTTACAACTTTTAAATCTAACAGAATATCGACCATGGCCAATAGGTCGCCGATTTCTTCTTCTAGGTGTTCACAATTAGTTTTTGGTTTGCCTGGCTTAATATTATGTAGGCCAAATCGATGACACTTGCTAATTGCTTGAATTACTTCGGCACATTCTTCAGAGAGAATGTTCATTACTTCTCGTTCTCGTTCGTTCATTTTGTCCACCATTCCTCGTAAGGAAATTCAATCCACACATCTTTTTCTGCTTTGTTTACTTCCAGGCCAACAAAGTCCATCTTGACATCACACTTGCTGGCTAGGTTATCTACTACCACTGCAAATTTAACATTCTTATTCCAGATACTATTTTTCCATTCTTCATGAGATGGCAAGGCATTGTCCTGCCAGTCTTTCATTAACCAATTGATTGTAGCACCTGTATCGTTAATGTCATCTACCACAAGAATATTAATTCCGTTAAATGCATCTTCACTCATACCGCAGTTACTAACAGTATCTCCACCATCACGCAGGCTAATATCAAGACTGCACATTTTGATATTTAAATATTGGCTAATCATAACAGCTGGTAAAAGACCGCCACGACCGATTCCTACAATATAGTCAGGTTGCCATTTGCTTAGAACAATGTTTCTACAGATTTTAGCAACAAGACCGTTGTATTCTTTGTTATCAATTATGAACTTGTTCACTTTGTTCTCTCAAATATTCTTCATAATGAATCCACTTGTTCTTAACAAGGAATCCCCATTCGCGTTTCTTAGGACCAACAAAAAACAAAGTCCATGCAGTAACATCTGGATCTAATTCAATCCGATGATAGTTGTACATTTTACCAAATCTAAAACTACCAGGACCACGCCATACTTTAACTTCGCAGGATAATTTACCTTGCTGATCAAATTGTGGTAACCACTCCCAGTATCCGCCCTTTAAAATAATAGTAAAATAATTCCAAGGATGATCATGAACATGATCTGGATCTGATTTTAAAAACTTGTGTAAGAACACATTATATGGAAATGTTACACGCTCTTTAAAAAGAACATAATAACGCTCTAGGTATGGTTCTCGATCTTGTCGATCCATAATGATACGCTTACGACCATTACGATCTAGAAGATTTAAAAACGCTTCAGTAATTCTTGACATGAGAAAAATCTTTCTGTTAAGTCTGTTGTTTGTTTACGGAGAGTTGGCAAAAACTTTTCATAATTATTCATGTATTGAATAATCTTTCCACATAGGTCAGGACGATTAGTTTCATATGATGCAAAACTTTCAGTCCATTTGCTTGGATATTTAAATGCGTCATAGTACATTTCTGTATATGATAAACGATCCGGAACCATAGGCATGGCATCAACAATGGCTCCCTCATAGCAACCAATGCCTAGCGTTTCCTGTAGAGAACAACTAAACACCATTTTGGCTTCGCCTAACAAATTATGATACTCATTCTTTGTTAGCTGTTGATCCTGACACACAACAAATTCATATTGCGGTAGCTGTTCTTTGAGATCTCTAAAAATCTCAACTTGCTTCTCGGGTGCTATGCGATGAGGGAAAACAATAAGATCACGCTTGGGCATGTTCTTGTATACTGTAAGGGTTGAATCCATATACTCCATGGGCCAACCTGTGCGTACAATCTTTGTATCGTATAGTGTCTTAGCAGGAGTAAACCCTAATAAGTTTTCACAGAATAATTCAATATGAAATTGTGTAGCAAAGTAGTTATGATCAAATGCTTCATAAAAACTTTTCTCAGCATGTCTAACCCAAGGCTTATTGCCAACAAGACGTCCAAGAAAATCTTGAGGATCATATGATCCGGCATGCCACAAGCCATGTGTTACTACTGGAATATTCAGTAGTTCACTCATGTATTTTAAGTTTATGATGCCAGGATGCCAAGCATCAGTAAACAAAAAATGATCGCCTGGCTTAACTGCTCCGGCACAAAATAAACGACCCATCTGCTCCACTTGAGCTGACTTATATATATTGGTACCACCAAAATTAAGGAAAGCACCAGGA
>Ga0208739_1000245_pt1 | contig 17568 bp, 17 predicted proteins | sample CryBogCBE27Jul09_FD_184566 | JGI IMG/M metagenome (GOLD analysis project Ga0208739, IMG submission 184566) | Freshwater microbial communities from Crystal Bog, Wisconsin, USA - CBE27Jul09 (SPAdes) (version 2) | ecosystem: Environmental > Aquatic > Freshwater > Lake | place: Crystal Bog... | reverse complement strand
TTCGTTTTGTAATTGATAAAAACGGTAATGTAGGAATTGGTGTTGCATCCCCAGATTGGCCGTTAAGTGTTAAGGGTGTGTTTGAAATCATTGATGTTTCAACTTCCCAGAAATACGCAATGTATAGCGATAGTAACGTTTTACAAATCAATCCAAGAACTTCATCAGGTGGTTATTCAACCTCAGGAATATCTATTAATTCAAGCGGAAATGTTGGTGTAGGTTTGATAGCACAAACACATATACTTCAAGTTCTACAAAACATACCTATTCCTTCTTTTACAACCACACAAGACTTTCCGTGTCAATTGGCTTTACAATCAAATAGTGCTTGGTTAAAAATGGGTCAATTTTATTCGTCAGGAGTTGGGGCACCTGCATTTATTCAATCAAGCGATTACTATTCAGGGGCTGAACATCCCCAACCTCTTTTAATTCAACCATTAGGTGGTTATGTTGGCATTGGGGTAACAAGTCCATATACTTTTCTTCATATATCAGGTAGTTCAGCAGGTAAAATAGCAAGTTTGATTTCAAATACTAATACCGCAGTTTCATCTTCTGCTTGTCTTCAATTCGGACTTTGGCCGTCTTCAGGTTCAGGTACTGGTTCATCATCACCGGCTGGAGAAATAGCGGCTATTTGCCAAAATGCAAGTAATGGAAACACGGATATGGCGTTCTCTGTTTTTACAGGAACCAGTGTATCTCCTAACTATACCCTTGTTGAGCGTATGCGTATAACAGCAAACGGTAATATTGGACTTGGAACAAGCACCCCCAAATACTTTTTAGATGTTCAGTGGAACGGAGCGGGATATTTGGCCTCTACCGCACCAAATACTGTAGTTGCCAGTTTTACTCGTTCTATCTCTTATTTCTCAACGGACAGAACTGATATAGAAGTAGGTTCATCTAATACTGCAGCAGGTAACTATGGTAACATCTACAAATATCGTATGGGTGCTTCTTATCACGGAGGCAATGCAGATTTTCAAATCAATGCCGTTCAATGTAATGCGTCATCATACACGGGAGCGGACACTGTTCTTCCAAGATTGACTATTGATTCTTCGGGAAATTGCGGTATTGGCACAACGGCTCCTACTCAGGTATTGGATGTCAATGGATCAGTAAATGCAGCTGGATATATTGCAACGACAAGCACCAACCAGTTTTATACTGGAAATGGTGGTTTTTCTGTTGATTCACGATTTTCATATGGAGGTCGTAATTCAATATGGAATTCTACATCGGCTGTCTCAGCTGGTGGAATGAGTTCTTGGAATGCGTCAGGTTACACGTTATTCTGTAATACTTATGCTCCTACAAATACACAATTTGCTCTCGCCCTTGGATGTAATAATTCCACATCAAGCGGTTCTGCCATCAACTATATTGTTAATTTGAGTCCTGCTTTGTTCTGGGCAACGCTCTATACAATGTGCAATTCCGCCTATTGGTATTATGGAAGCACTTTAATGGGTTATGTCTATTCTGGTGGTTTTGTAAGTGTTTCCGATGAGCGTGAAAAGACTGACATCGCTGATCTCAAGACGAACCGATCTCTTGAGAAGGTTCTGGCCTGTAAGCCCAAGTATTACAAGCGTAAATACTATGATCACGAAGTGGATAAGGATGGTAATGCCACTCCCATTCCCCAAGAAGAAAAGGATAGGGTTCATATTGGTCTAGTGGCTCAGGATGTACAGGCATTCAATCCCCACTGTGTCACGGAATGGAGCAATGCCGATAATCGCCCACCAACAGCAGAGGATGACCAACAACGTCTAGGCATCCAGTATAATGATTGGGTCATCCATTTGATTGGTGCCGTGCAAGAACAGCAGAAGGTCATTACCGAACAGGCCACCCAACTCACCGAACAGGCATCACAGATATCAGCATTGCAATCTCAGATCAATACCCTAGCGAACTCCTTCCAGCAATACATCCAGGCTGTCCATGGAACCTCAGCGTCAGCTCCTGCCCAATAATTATCTCAGCATTGGGTATAAACCCAATGTCATCCCCTCCACTCCCGAGCGTCCTACAGGGCATCGCCTCTAGTGTGGCCTCGGTTGCGTCTGCGGTGATTCAGCCTCCTGCTCCCGTTGTTGTTCCGAATGAGTCGTTGTCTATGTTGGTGATTATCTCTAAAGATCTATCTCCGAACGCCATTGCTCAATTCCACAAGTACGGTAAGGTCGTTGTATGGGACGAGGCCATGCGTAACGTCCCCTTTGCCAAGCTTGACCCTTGCGATTATCTCATTGTGGATATTCGCCTCCCTGATGCCCAGGTTCATCTCCAGACGGAAGACCTGACTGGCTACAACATCGTGCATTACGTGTCCTGGATTCAAAAGGTGGAGGACTACCTTGATCAGATCAAAGGCAACGTTGTACAGCACATTCCCAAGAAGGCCATTTCCAAGGCTGATTTTGATGCCAAGCTTCTTAACCAGCCGATTGTTGCCCCATCCCTCATTCGCTCCGCTTTTAAACTTTTCGTCTCCTGTTGGTCAAAGTAAGAGATTGGGTAGTTGATCAGATCACAGGAGCACTTAAAGACTTTCTAGTAATACATTTCTCGTTTTTAATACCTGCCACGATATTAGGATTCCCTGTTGTAAATGGATTTTTATGATGTGATTGGGAGCATGGTGATGGGTATGCTACTTCTCCATACCGCTCTTACGCTCACCCCTATGAAAGACTCTTCTCTAAACTATTCCTTTCCTGAGTTAGACAACCTACGGTATGCTTTTGATCATTGTCGTAGTCGTATTCCAAATAATTCTCTTACGCCATAATATAAGAAAGATGGGCAACGCTGTAAAGTCATTTGCCAAGTTTGTCGCAAAGGCCACCATCACAGCTGGTGGTAACCTAATCCCTGTTGTCGGCGGAAGCATCGCCTCCTATATCAATTCTAAGTTTGCAGTTGGAACGTTTGATGTGGGTGCTATGGGTATTAAACTGCCCGAAGATGCGAAGGAGAAGGTTATCTCTACTCCCGCTCAGCTGAAGGCTCTCGTCAAGGCCAACCCTGAAGAGGCTAAAAAGGCGGGTCTCACGGTGGCCATGATTGATGAGGAGGTTAAGGAGGCTAAGGAACAGGCCAAGGCCATCGGAGGTCTGGTTAAGATGGGTAAGAAGGACTTTGTCCGAAAGATGGATATCCCTCCCGCCACTGAATTCACCAAGGTCAGCAAGGCGGTTGGTGGTGAAGTCCCAAAGAAAGAGCGTGTCAAGAAGCCCCGTACAGAAGCCCAGAAACAGGCTACTAAGCGAATGTTGGAGGGTCTCCATAAACACCGACAGGCAAAGAAGGCGGATAAGAAGTAAGCGATTTATTTTACTTAGTATTGTTAGTATGTACTTGCACGATCCTAACATTACCAAGAAGGGGTTACTGGCCTTGAAGGATTCAAAGCCCATAGCGATTACGGCACATACAGGGGAGATCATCGTCCCTTGTATATACACTGAAACAGTGAAAAAGATTATGAAGTCAAAAGGGATACATCTACCTTTGAGCCATCATCAACTGGCGGAGGCGAAGCGTCTGGCACACACAATACCAGGCCACCATGTTGTGGATGAGGAAGATGAGGACTCACACGCCAGGGGTTCCAAGAATCTCGGAAAGAAACGATCCAAGAAGAAGCCAAAGAAAGCCAAGACATCTAAGAAGGTAGCAGAAATTCCACGGCCGACCCACGCACCAGGAATCCCTGGTCAGGCCGTGATGGCTTGGCCGTCCCCTGCTCAGCAGATGTTCCAACAGCTCCCTAGCACCTGGCAAAACTTTCGCCCCCTCTCCACCCAAACCCCTCAGGTCTTTACCCAACGGGATTTCGGAGAAGAAGCCAAGAAGGCGATGGAAGAAGAACGCAAGGCCGTTGATAAGTACAAGAAGGAGATTGAACAACGCAAGGATCAATTGGAGGAACAACGAAAGCTCCAGGTCAAATGGGAAGAGGAACATAAGCCTCTTAGACAACCAGACCAGCCGATTCGTAAAGATGATTTTGATTCCATCTCTGCTCCTGTGCGTCCATCCTCGGTGGTGATTGAAGAAGAGGAACCATCCAGACCTGCCTCTCCTGCTCCTGTGCATCCTGAAGCAAAGGAGAAGGAGGCTAAGGCAAAACAAAAAGCCCAACGAGAGGCAGAGGAACGGGCAGAGGAAATCCAAAAAGCCAGTTCCAAGCATGAATCCTTAAAGAAGGTTCCTATTAAGGATTGGCTAGGTCAAATGACCATGCCCTCTCTTGTAGAGGTTGCCCGTAAGTTGAATAGAAAGCTTCAACATCTTGGAATGGATGACATGATCATTCCCTCTATCAATAAAATGAAGAGGGCAGATTTAATGACAACTATGTTGTTTGATCTATATGCTGAGCTGTTGGAGGATATCAAGAACGAATGATCTACTCCTTCTTAACGTACAGCCTCGCCTGAGCCACTGAGTGTCCCATATCCTTGGCCGTGTCTTCCAGTTGCTGGAAGATGGGAGCCTCTTTTTCGGTAATGTAAATGTGACGCAGTTGATTGATGGAGATTGCTTTACCAAAGATCCCATTAAGGATTTTGGTGACTTGAGAGGATGATAGCTCAGATCCCATGAAATCCGAGAACATCAGATCCTCGTCTTTGCGGAATGCAAACCATTTCTTAATAAGTGCCTCTAGTGACTTGGGAACCTTCTTGGTCTCCAAGCCAGTGAATTTAGCCGTCTTGTATTGGCGGAAGTAGAACGTTCCCTTTTCGTAGTAGTTGTCCTTCTCCTTATCAAAGTGACGGAACTTCATCTTGCAGAAATCCATTGCTCGGCGGGGGGGGATCAACACGTAACATGCGAGGAGGACATACTTCTGAAGGTTCATCATCTCGGCTCTAGAGGGAGATTTCTCCTTCCAAATGTAATCAACCTTCTTCTTGAGCTTCTCCAATGTCTCCTCCACTTCGCTCCATGGAATCCAGTTGGCACGTTGGACACCTGTCATCAGGTTCTCCTTTTGCAGTGCGTTGTATTTGTGGGCATCCTCCATCATCTGTGTTCGGTAGGTATGATGTACATCACCAGTCGTGAGGGCAACCAACGCAGAGAGAATAGTCTTTCGTACGTTATACTTCACCGTCTGTAAATGAGCCATTACATCTTTGACATGCGTCGTAAAAAATTTATGATCCATCTCTGCCGTCCCCCGTAGGGTTCGGTACAAACACGTGATGACGTTCTTGTACGTCTTGACAGATGACTCGGACAGGTTCGGACGGTTCTCCTTGATTGCTTCTACCAGTTTTTCCATTTCTATTCTATAAATAGAAATAATATTTATAGAAAATGCCTACACAATAAACACGGATTGCTATAAATAGAAGTTTCTTGATAATTTCTATAAATAAATACTGTATATACAGGATATAAAACGTTTTATTTACTATAAATAGCTATTCTATATAGAGAAATCATTAAGAAACTTCTATTTATCGCAACGGCTAGATATACGCTGTGTGTTTTGTAAATAGATTTTCTGTTTATAGAATAGAATGTTTAGCCAATTAACTCCGGATCAGCGATGCGAACTATACGAACGAGCCATGCGTGGTACTGAACCGCAGAACGATACGCTCCTCTCTGCAATCCAACAACAGACTTCTATCTTGCGTCAGATCCTCTTCAAGCTGGAGAAATTGTTGAACCAAAAGTCTTCACTCCCTGTAGAAGATGTTTAAAGTAGGACGTAAGCAACAGCACATAGCGTACGGCATCGGTGGTGACGTGCTCAATTGGCTATTAGGATATGAGACTGTACGTTTCAAACAGTTTCTTAAGGCACATGGTGCGGAAGCCATCACCTCGGTCAAGGTCGGTAGGACACCCATCGCCAAGGCTGTTCGCCTAGGGTTTGATATCCTTTCCGCTGGACAGTTTGAAGAAGCCCATAAGAAACTTGGCGTTGATAACTTCTTCCATCTCTACTTGATCCTGAACGACAAGTACGTATTGGAGAAGAACGAGACGATCAATGAAAGGGCATGGTCTCCTGGAGCACAAGGGGAGGAAGTTCTCTCAGTGGCGGGTGCCGTCAATAAGACGATAGATGAGATGATACAAACGGCTTCCAAGGGCGATGAGAAGGCGTTTTGGTTAGATTACAACCCATTGGGAAATAACTGTCAGCAATGGGTTAGTAAGGTATTAAGTAAGAACGGGCTTCTTACGGATTCCGTTAGGAAGTGGGTGAATCAGGATATGGAGGCACTCATCAAGGAGCTCCCCCATGGGACACAGGAGAAGGCTAAGGAAGTGACGGACTTCGCCTCGGTGATCAATCGCATCTTACAACTTACTACGGGGGGTCGTGCCGGTTTCGCTATTGGCGACATAGATCTCAGGGATGAGAGGCAACTCTTGAGACGACCAAAACGTAATAGACTTCCCAAGCCCTTCGGCCATATTTAGTAAGGTTGCAACGGGCAACCCATCTTCTCCGACATGCTCGGTCTTGATCGTCGCCGTAGCCTCTTTCGCATTCTCAAACGCTTTACGTAGTTCTTCTTGTGAGGCAGTAGCCGTCTTCCAAGTGGGAACAGAGCTCATTCTATACATGTAGCAAACATTTTTTGTCAAAAAATATTTTCTCCACGAACAATAGAGAAATGTCCGATCTATCTAGTGATAGTGGTTCCGACTCCGACGACCAGACCCAAAATGTACCGTCAGATGACGACACTCCCGTGTCCCTTCAGGAAATTAACGATTGCATAAGGGAGTATGAGAAGGAGCAGAAGCGAGAGCGGAAGAAGCGGTGGGATGCTGGGATTAAGGTGGAAAAGGTAGTACTTGATAAGGAAGTATATGAGAAAGCCGTGGGACTGACCCCTAGCCAAATAAAGAAGCTGGAGCGGGAACAGGCACTTAAAGATAAGAAGGAACGCACGGAGGCTCAGCGTCGCCAGATTGAGGAGGCACGTCAGGCACGTATTAAGAAGCTACAGGATGCCAAGCGAATCCAGGATAAACGGATGAACAAGGAAGAGGCTGGGGTAGTGGTGAATGTCAAGAAGCCATCATCACGAAAGCCCAAGGTTCCCGAACCATCCGATGAATCAGAGGAGGACGAACCTCCTAAGAAGTTCCAGGGACGGAAACCGAAACTGGAGATGGACGACCTAGACGAGAAGGTTAAGAAGCTGGAGAAGCTTAATACTGTGATAGAGTCCAACAACCCATGGTTGGCTCGTATCCTGGAATCTCGTACAAGGCATTAAAATAATTTATGGCCTATCATTAGAATGTTGATTCATCCTGATGATATGACACCTGCTCTGATCCCTCGGTTCGTTTTTGAGTTGGATGATTATAACAACGACAACTCCTATAAGGATCGGTTCGTGCAAACGATGAAAACCTTTGATCAGACGGATCTAGGCGTGATGGTCTTTGTCTGTGGTGAGGACAATGATGAGATCACTCTGTACGATCCCCAACCCATTAAGAACCTCGTCCTGATTGTGGAGGAGCTATTTGAGCTATTGACCTCCAAGTACTTTAATGACTTCGTGAATCATGAGAGCTACGCTTCTTCTCTTTGTTCATCTCCTCCACCCATCTAGCTCTCCATTTCGCTAGGAGCGGTGGCAATGGCTTAGTACATTTCTTATCAAACTCACGGAGCTCCTGTTCCATCTACACTAGGGATAGAGAATTATTTAAGTAGGGAAATCCTGTAGCCGGTAGGTATATCTATTTTCAGAATTAGTAGGAATAGTAGGAAAATCTAGGGGTTTTTTATAAACCATTCTATAGAAATAAAAACTCATATGTACTTTTCAAAAAATGGAGAGATTTTACTACTAATTCTACTAATTCTGAGACCTATAAAAAGACCTATAAACCTTTTCGTTTCATAGGTCTTTCTAATACGTTAGACGACTCATTCCTCATCCTGGAATACTCGTTGCTTGATAAGATAGTATTCCTTTCCCATGCTTCCCGCAACTCCTATCTTGAGCTCCTCCCGCATCTGGTAGTGAAATGCCTTTGCACCCATTCCAGTCTTCATGTCCCTCTTGAACATCGTATGAGCATCCGCTTTGGTGATGCGGGTGTCCTCCTCGCCTTTCTTCTTGCGAGGGAGCTCCTCCATTGTCTCCATGTACTCACGGAGCCAGACACGCACCTTGTCCTCATCATCCAGGCACTTCTCCGTGGATCGCAGAACAGACTCTGGGTAATGGAAATCCGTGAAACTACAGGCAGTCTCCCACATCATCAGAAGGAACTCATTGACTACCTCTGGCTGTGCGATTCTATCACTCAGGGTGACATCTGCCTTCTTCTCTCCAGCCTTCGGCTTCTCTGAAAAGGTATTGGGATAATCAACCTTCATGAAGCGACGACGAATGCCACCATCCACCTTAGTCAATTCAGGAATCAGATTGCAAAGGAGAAAGGAGGTGAAGGTAGGAATCCACTCCGTGCTCTCCTCGTACAAGGTACGCACATTGATAGGGTCACGACCAGTCAATGCCTTGATCAGCTCAACGGACAACTTCATCTTGCCTCCATCCGATGCCTCAGACGATGGCTCACTGGTCACGAAGAAGCGAACACCCTTGGCTCTCGCCAGTGTGGGGTTCGGTGCTCCAGACTTGTAAGTAGAAGTGAGGAACTCATTGTCCGCTTGGAGATAGTAATCACCGAGAGCCTGAGCCAAGAGAGTAAAGAGGATACCCTTGCCGTTACCGCCCGTTCCCGTGTGGCAATAGAACTTCTGAAAGTTATTGCGAAAGAATGACATGGCGATGTGCTCCTTCCAATATTGAACCATCTCCTCAGTATCAAAGATGTTCAGAAGCTCCTTATGGATCCACTCACGCATCACAGGAGATGACTCTTCGTTGAGCGTTCGGCGGGTCGTCTTCATCACATAGTCCCATTGCTCCACAGGGCGGATCACCTTCATTCCATAGTCCATCACCAGACCATCCGCAAATGCAATCAGGTTCGTGTTCGTATCAATCAGCTGAGAGAATGAATTGTCCGTGTAGATCGTGCGGAGGTAATCAATGGTGCCATTGATGAAGGTTGTCGTTCCAAGGATCTTATGACACTTGAGAGCCTTCTTAACGGTGTCCTTGTAGTGCTCGTCGTTGTGAGGGATCTCATTGAGTGCCTTCTTGATCTCTCGCTGTAGAGTATCGCTAATAGAAGAGCGTAACGCATCAGGATTCTCCTTTCCCAGCTTCACGATGAGATTGTTGAGGTCATACTTGTACCAGCACTTGTTGGAGTAGATGAACTTCTGGGACGTAATGGAATCGTAGCACTTGGCGGTATCGGCATGATTGATTCCGTCGCCGTTGTATAGGAGACGACGAGGGGTAATACCGAACTTCTCCGCATACTCAATGGGGGAGTCCTGCTTTGCCCAGTAGTGGAGGGAACGCTCAGTAAATCCATCTCGGCGGGTCTTGATCGTGGCGAACCACTCAGACACCTTAGAGGAGTTGTACTTGTAGGACTTCTTTGAGAAGTAGTGGAAGAACTCTTCAGCCATGGCACCCTGAGACTGATGAAGGGCGAAGCCCACCTGAGACCAAGAGCCATACTGAGTCGCTCTATCCACGGAGAGGAGATCAAGGAGGGCATAGGTGGTCTTGAGTTGGTCGTTCATCACATCAATCATGTTCGCACGAGAGACAGGGCGAACCTCGTTATCCTTCTTGCCCTTGACCTTCACCATCTCCAGAAGAGACTCAGGCATCTCCTCAACCGCACCATCGGTCATCACCTCATAGCGATAGGTGGTTCCGTTAAACGTGTAGGATGATGGTGGGGCGAGGATGCATCCGCCATCGTTGCGGATGTCAATGCCTGGGAGGGTAAAGCAATCTGAATCGTTGGCCAGTCCTTCTTGGTAGGTGAAATAGACATGAACGCCGTTCTTAGAGCGAACAGTGTAGTAGTACTCCAGCTCAGGGACACGCTCACAACACGCATGATAAGAGTCCATATCATCAAAATCCACAACGGTAATGCCTGATGCCTTGCCTGTTAGGATGGCGACGTTCTGGCCTCGCTCTGAGGTAGTGATGGATGTCCAGCCTCTAGGGAACTGTGTGCCCTTATCAACGCCATCTTTCTTCTTGTCGTTGTACTTGGGCTGGAAGTGGATAGGGAAGTAGATATAGCCGAGGGAATCATACGTAGCTAGGATGGAGTTCATAGTAGGTTCTTTTTCTACAGAGTGTTTAGGAAATAATCTGGAGATAAAAACACACCGCCACCCGGTTTCAAATTTATACCGAATCGCCGGACGGTTCGGCGGATTCGCCGGAGGGTTCGGGCGTTTGGCGACGGGGACGGCCTGGCGGTCGCCCCTTTGGTACGTATGCATTGCGTTTATACTGTCTCTTACGTGCTCTCTCGTCTTCAAGGAACGCTATGGCATACTGGATGCGTTCAATGGTGATATCTTCTAGCACCATGGTTTTATTGGTGGTCGTTTCAACTAGGACTACGTTCATAACTATCTACATGCTATATAATATTTTTAGATCGTCAAATTTACACGTCCCGAAAAAAATTTGAAGGCCGTCCGCCCCCATTTCTGAAGGTACCCAACCGAACAACCGAACTATGAACCAAGAGAAGATTTCCATGTCCGACTTCATTGAACAAGTATGGAGCGAACTGAGCAGTCAGTACATCAATGATCACTACGAAGAAGACGATGAGTTCCTTATGGATCTCATCAAGAAGACCCTTGAAGAACACCTCCCACGATTTGCAAAGGAGAACGACTGCGAGGAATACCTTGCGGACGAGGACATTATGGATGTCTTGGAGGACATGTTATTGAATGAAGTCCATGACATCTGGCGACAAGCACATGAAGACGAAGAAGACGAATAAAAACCCCAAGGGGGGCAAGAATAAGGCGTTATTTTTGCTACCACAATAATTCCCTAGCCAATCGCTCACGTAACGTCTGTTTAGTGTGTCGTAGATGATACAGTCTCCGATGCTCCTCAGCGTAGGCCTTGCCCTTCTCTTCAAGGAAGGTAGGATAATCTCCATAGGAAGGATCTCCTACTGATGCAATCTTTTGGCCATGCTGATAGACATCTATCTTCTTCTTGGGATTCTTGGAGGGCTTTACTTCTAGACCCAGCAAGAAGGCTTTGCGATACGTGTAGCTTGTGATCCTGTACATACTCTAGCCTCATTTATTTTCCCTGGCCATAAGTAGGCGAACTTGAGCCTCTGCCTTCTCCTTCGTTGTATGCTTCGCAAGTACCTGTCCCGTCTGCTTATTCATCACCTTGTAGAGTTCCTGCTTTGGAAGCTTCCGAATGACGTATGGCATTTCGTATATCTATATTCTATAGCTCTATTAAATGTCAGGCTCCGATCTCAGCAAACTCTTTAAAGCAGTGGATAAAGATGATGCTTCCCCTACCGTACCTATTCTAAAAGGAACCAAGGGATCTATTTCCATTATTAGCGGTAAGAAACGAACAGGCAAGTCAAGCCTCTGGATGAACTTGCTCTCTTCCAATAAACTCTTTGGGGGGTACTTTGGAAACATCTTTTTGATCAGTCCAAGCAAGGAAGAAAAGACTAAACACCTACGGGAAGAATTAGATTCAGAGGGCAAATACTTTGATGCCCTCACGGATGCCAATATTAAGAAGATTTGTGACTACATCACGAACGAGCAGAACGCCCAGAAGATGAAGGAGATGAAGCTGAAGAAGAAACTGCCCCCGATTTACAACCTCATCATTCTTGACGATGTCGTTGCAGACTTGCCACGTAGCATGAAGAAGAACCCAATTACCAGCATGTTCTATAATCATCGCCACTTCAACGCTTCTATCTTCTGTATCACGCAGTCCTATAAGAACATCGCCCCTAACCTCCGCAAACAGGCGGATCTCCTCTATATTTTCCCGATGAACAACAAAAAGGAGATTGAGGCAATCCAAGAAGACTATGATGTTCCCGACGAGGTGTTTAACCAGTGCTTCCATGACGAAAGCGATCATCCATTCTTAACCGTCAATCTCGTAGGTACCCGTCCTCGGTTCTTTCGCAAGATGACCCCCATGATGATTCACACGGAATAAAAATAGCTCACTAGTGTAGAAACATGCCATTGGTTCAATTCACGATCACGTATGATGATCTGCTAAACAATAGCAACGAGACAAACAATGGATTCACGACTGCCCCCATTACCGCATCGCAGACATCATGGAACAATGTCGCCACGGTGAGCCGTCAGTGTAATCTGTATGGTGGAGCGTACAAGGTACGGGTTGATGGTATCCAGGTATTCAGTGGAGCCTATAATATCACGACCTACGCCCAGAATCCGCAGATCATCAACATTAACAGTTCATTGTTCCACTTTCCAGGCGGTGGCTCCCCAGGCCTTCAGAGTTCAAATAACTACTGGAACAACACGCCGTTGGCGGGTCATCGTGAGTTTGAGATTAACACGATCAATGGCCAGATGGATCTGAGCATCAGCATTTCCCAGTTTGGCCAGAGCATCAATGCGGGTGTTAATGCGGTCGTGGCTCCATGGACAATTGATAAGACGGCTACGTGGGGATCGGCGAACTTTGGATACCTCGTGTTGTCGCTGTGGGTAGAATCAGTGGAAGACTCTAAAGCACTTTTTGGATCATCAAAAGGATCCTTTGGTCATCGGGCGTAATCATGCATAAACTCATTATAGAATGATGTATCATTCGTGGATGAGATTATAAGAGTAAGGGGGGGGTATTGGTCATCATCGTCGGATTGCGATTGTGCCATCGGCTTCAAACGCCAACAGTACATCATATACGACAATGATGGTATTCAAGTAAGATGCCTGAGTTGCACCATATCCGGTGAGCTGGAGGTTCAATGTAGTGCAAGGGGTTCCAGCGAACAGACTGCTCTCATCGTCAAACGAGGTAAGATCCCAGCCGATAGCGTACATCTGCTTCGTCCATGGGTTGGAGCTGGAGCCGATGTAGTAGCCACCCATGGACGGCGATGAGTAGATGACCGAGCCCTGAAGATTGTGGTGAAGGGCGTTCTTGAGACCCTGGAAGACCATGGCTGGGTTGTCAAAGATGGCCGAATTGATCTGATTGCCATCAACGAAGACGATGGCGTTGGTACCAGAACCAGACATGGCGGGTGACTCGTTGGTGTCTCGCCAGTATTCCAGCTGATAACTGGCGGAACCAGTAGCAGGGCTTGTATAAGTTCCGTAACTAGCAGTATTGGACGGCATAACAAAACAGGCTCTTACAGAGGACGCATTCAATCCAAGGGAGTAAGACGTCAGAATGGAAGCTGGAACCTGAACCGCCAACGTGCTAGTAAGATTCATGATGAACGGGTGAGACTTGACGGCCATGCGTTCGGCCTCCACGTAGGAAGCGGGGAGCTCACATGCCTGATAGACCAGGTAGGTGTTGCTGATGGTGTAATCCGTCACAGTACCAACACCAGTACCAATGAAGATAGCACGATTCAAAGAAGCGAGATCAATTTGGAGGGTCAGCGGGGCTGACAGTAGATAGTTCGGGAAGTCCTGAGTGCTGGAGTTAAAGGCAGACAGGGGCAACGGCAGAACCAAGTCAATAAAGGCCGAAGTCGTAGAGGTGACCGAGAACGGGGCACCAACACCACACAACAGCTGAGCGTCCGACTGCAGGTAGGAAGCGTTGCTATTATGCATGAGGAGCAAGTTCATGTTGTCGTTCAGATAGTTCTGTTGCTCTATGACGGCAGAGTTGGCACCATACAGAGTCATACGATTGATACAAGCATAGCCGTTACCAAAAGAAGGAACTTGTTGGACGAGGGTACCCGCACCCTGGAAACCAGGCTGAGCGTTGGCGGTACCCGCTACCAAACCAGTACCCGTCACCGTGACACGGGCACGAAGTGCCATGGTGCCACGAGTGATGGAGTAATTGCTAGGCGGCACGTTAAAGAGAACCACACCGCCCGAAGATTGCGACTGCGAGGTGGATGACACCTGGAAGATGCGGTTGCGGGTCTTGATCGCCTGAGCCGAAGAGTTAGACTTCAGAGACGAGGGAACGTCCTGAGTCATGTACGAATGCACCTCTTGGTTAATGCCTGAGAAGTGTGTAGCCATTGTATTCTATACTTGGGATACACATTTTTTTTGAGACCAACGCCTCATTTTGTGAACTTGTAGTAGTTGCCGAAATCCAGGTTATTAACCTCCTGAAGCGTTCGGCGATTATGAACAGAATGGGCGACATCGGAGGGCTCCACTACCGGAAGACCGTGACCCCACCCATACATCAGCGATTTCTGGCCACTAGGGTTAGCGTGAAATTTATCCAGAGAAGAAGTGGGGACAAGCTTCTTACCCAACATACCAGACGGAACCGGTGCCTTTCCGTGAAAAGCGGGATCTACCTGATTGGGAATGAAATTTGGCTCGTGTTTTACGGTAGCATGGACAAAGGATGACCACTGACGTGGTTCTTTCTGACGGTATCCGTGGCTCATTTCTACTGAGGCGGAGGAATTTCTTGTGCCTGTTTGACCTCTTGCTGGTTCATCTGCTTCTGCTCATTGATCTCTTTCTCTAACTGCTCACGTTGTGCCAGTAAGTCCCGTAACAAGTTATCACGCTCTGCTATTAACTGCTTAGGAAGGGCAACACCTGATACCTCCAGTTTGTCCTGATAGGCATTGTTGGGTTTTATTTGCACCTCATCAATCTGAATCTCTATACCATAATTGACTCCCTGTAAATCCAGTGAATAGCTCGTGGAAAGGTTATCAGATACATACAGATTCAAATCAGACAAGAACTTATTACTGATCATTGATTTAGTTTCTGATCTCAAATAGATGATACTGTTTGGTAATGTAGTAACTGGTACTTTTGCGACGATATCCGAGTTTTGATAGCTTTGTACGATCGCTTCAAAATTGTTCTGGAATTTGAGCGAGTCAGAGCGGATATAGACGGAGGTGATGGGGTTACACATTACCTTATTGGGCGATGTCAGGACTACCGCCGTTCCGAATGTTTGATCCGCTTGAGGGAAACCGTTCATGATGCCGAGCACATAGGAGATGGAGAACTTGAGGACAATCGTGGCCGTGAAAGAGAGACCTGTCATAGTCATTGTGGTGAATCCCGTTTGCGAATTGTAAGTAAAATTGAAATTGGAGGCGGTAATGGTGGAGCCTGTCCAATGAAGGGCAATGTCTGCAACAAGGGAGGTAGCTAGTTGAGTTTGTAGCTGGTTAATGTTGTAATTGCCTTCTGGGATGTTCATCGTGGTAGAGGAGAAGTTACGAGCCCCCGTACTGTCCGTGTATGTGTAAGGGAGGTTGTAGTTAGTAGTATTTACCTGTGAAAAGCTATAGGGCAATTCAATCATAGGAGTACTGATCAGAAAGCGGTTATTGGTATTGGTTAATACGATCGGAGTCGTAAAACGCCATGTACAATTGTTGGGCGTTCCCGAGTTAGCCTCTCGGGTGTTCAGGTAGAGGGTGTAGGATTTAACTACTTCCATTTCTTTTCTTATCTATTAGTAAGAATTATAAATGGCCTCTACAAACGGGCTACAGAATAACAGCTTAGTAGTCAATACGATTGATGGCCTTCAAACCATCTACGCAACTTCTATTTATGATAACGGGGTACTCTTACAGCCTGGGAGCTATGTACCATACAGTGGAGCTACACAAGGGGTCAATCTAGGAGGGCAGGAATTGCAGACATCCTATGTTCCTACAGTTGGCTCCGACGTAGTCAATCTTACCGCTCTTCAGAATGCCATTCTATATGTGGAAGGCATAGCGACGGCTAATTTTGTGCCTTACACGGGAGCTACCACTGATACAGATCTTGGCTCTAAAAATATCAAAACGACCCATGTGCCGACCGTGGGGGCAGATCTCACGAACAAGACCTACGTAGATGGAGCGATTTCCACGGCTGGTAGTGCCTTCGTACCCTACACGGGAGCTACTACCAACGTAACCCTAGGAACTCATACCCTGACAACAGCTGGTCTCACGGATACAGGCTCGGCATCTATAGCGGGAACGGTCACGCTCACGGGCATCGCATCAGGAACACCAGCAGTCACCCTAGGCCTAAATTCCAGTAATCAAATAATTAGCTTTGCGGATTATGTCGCACCAATTGGTGGCAGTGTATCAGCCACAAAGATCCCCTATGCATCCAGTGCCAACGTTCTAGCCGATAGCATTCTAAGCCAAAGTGGATCCACTGTAACGGTAACAGGGAATGAGACGGTAACGGGTGACCTTGTTCTTAGTGGTGTGACTACTGCTAGTGCGACGTATGGGTTGGGAGTCAATGGTAGCAATAAGGTAGTTCAATATTCCATCACACCCTACACGGGATCGGTATCGGCAGGATATTATCCATACGCATCCAGTGCCAATGTCCTAGCCAACTCCTATCTTTTTCAGGGCTCCAACTTTGCCTCTTTTTTTCAAACCACTAGCGGAGCTAGTAACCCACCAACTTCTACTACGAACACGGTCACGGTTAATGGAGCGATCTATTACACGGGAGCATACCTAGGCTCTGGCCTGGCATCCGTTGGTCAGGATGCATCCACGAACAAGAACTACATAACAATGGCGGGTGCGAGTGGCACACTGACGCAGAACTACTATGGACACACTGGAACGGGAAACTTCCCAGATGCTCAGATTTTGGTCAGTAATACAACCGCTAATACTACTTCAAGTAATACAGGTCAGATGGTAATCAATGCGGGGTCATTGGCATTACCGCCGACTACGATTACAACCGCTGGAAATGCTGTTACACCATTCATCATCTCACACAGTGGTTCATACATCAATCAGTGTCTGATCACATCTTCATCATCTGATACAACATTATCACTTGCGAATAGTGGAACGGGAGGCCATACTTGGAATTTGGGAAGTGGTAGCGGATCATCTGGTGGTGGCAATGGTAGTTTCTACATTTTTGATTATACAGCATCATCCGTTCGTTTTGTAATTGATAAAAACGGTAATGTAGGAATTGGTGTTGCATCCCCAGATTGGCCGTTAAGTGTTAAGGGTGTGTTTGAAATCATTGATGTTTCAACTTCCCAGAAATACGCAATGTATAGTGATAGTAACGTTTTACAAATCAATCCAAGAACTTCATCAGGTGGTTATTCAACCTCAGGAATATCTATTAATTCAAGCGGAAATGTTGGTGTAGGTTTGACAGCACAAACACATATACTTCAAGTTCTACAAAATATACCAATTCCATCTTTTACAACCACACAAGACTTTCCGTGTCAATTGGCTTTACAATCAAATAGTGCTTGGTTAAAAATGGGTCAATTCTATACATCAGGAGTTGGGGCACCTGCATTTATTCAATCAAGCGATTACTATTCAGGGGCTGAACATCCCCAACCTCTTTTAATTCAACCATTAGGTGGTTATGTTGGCATTGGGGTAACAAGTCCATATACT